>Ga0334901_1001888_pt1 | contig 19632 bp, 20 predicted proteins | sample GraSluR3_MG_3_FD_207216 | JGI IMG/M metagenome (GOLD analysis project Ga0334901, IMG submission 207216) | Sludge microbial communities from methane-producing bioreactor in Wageningen University, Netherlands - Granular Sludge_15_08-R3 | ecosystem: Engineered > Bioreactor > Anaerobic >... | reverse complement strand
CCATATAAATCTCCTTTTCACCTCCTCCGGCATGCTGCCCGAGTTCACGAGCCAGAGGATAAAAAAAACTCCGCGAAATGCGGAGCTCACTGTATAGTGTTAGCGCACACACATCCCATCAACAGTCAAAGAGATGGTGATGATGATGCATGACACTGGTATACTTCATGTGCTTGAGCCTATAGAACGTACCCTGTTGTGTCAATAGTTCATGACTCACTTATTTCTACATCGACTGCTTCTATTGTAGTCGCTCCGCGTTTTCTTAATACGACTGCAAGGATTCCAACTGTTATTCCTACAATGATGATAGTCACACCCAGTATGGTTACCAATAAATTTGCTACATCACGAGGGAAGAGAAATAACACTACTGCAAGGACCAGAGAAACAAGGCCTTCCGTGACCAGACCTCTTGTAGGAAATCCAGCCGCTTTTACCGCAAAGGAGTCAAAGAACATTACACATGCGGCTAGTACCATTTGAGCTGCAAGAATATAGATGATAACCGTCCATACGGCTTCTCCGGTAGCAAGAGGCATAATAACCGCCAGCACACCGATGATGAGTCCCAGCACACCCTTTATGAGAGTTGTAATACGATTGAATGGACCAAATGAGTACCTGTTCATCGTTGCAAGGGAAATAATTCCATTCACAATAGCTATAAGTCCCAGCGCAATGATAAACACCTGCTTGAACATATCTTGCCGTACCAATATGAATATGCCGAGAATCACCACAAGTATGGCAATAATCAGTTGAATAATCCATTTCCCTTTCATTTTCATACGATTCCTCCATCGAGAGAGCAAACGTTGCAAAATCGTATCGCTCTTTGTATAGTAAGAGTATCACCTTTTTCATCTTAGTTGTAAAGGAATTACCATGTACGACCACTTGTTCTTTGATGCAGACGGGACTCTTTTTGATTTTGAAGCGGCAGAGAAATGGGCACTCACGCGAGTCTTTACCGAACTCGGTTTTCCTACAGACGAGGAGTTAATACATTCTTATAGTAGTATCAACAATGGGGTCTGGCTTGAATTTGAGCAGGGCAACATCACTATGAAGGAATTAAAAGTTGAACGATTCAGACGGTTCTTTGCCCTCCATCAGGTTGAGGGAAACCCCGCTCAGACTGCTGAACGGTATATGGAAATGCTCTCACAGTCGTACCATCTGTATCCCGATGCACTATCGGTACTCGACATATTACAGGAGCAACATATTCCTATGTCGCTCATAACGAATGGAATCTCTCAAGTGCAACGCGGCAGAATCGCAGCTACACGCACGGCACACTATTTCAATGCAATTGTAATCAGCGAAGAAATTGGCATTCAAAAGCCACACCCCGACTATTTCACCAGAGCTCTTGAGCTTGCACGTCAATCGGGCAATCCCACAGAACGTCCCCTTATTATTGGTGATAGTCCGTCAAGTGATATTCGTGGCGGGTTAAACTCGGGCATAGATACCTGCTGGATTAATCGATTTGGCATGAACCCAGATCCAACAACTCCAGCAACCTACGAGATAACAAATTTACATGGGCTCGTAGAGCTGTTACAAAATCTCAACTAACTCCACATCGAAGATGAGAAGCGTATTGGGTTCAATCCTCGTAGAACCTTCGATTCCATACCCAAGACTCGGATGCACATAGAACTTAAAGACTGATCCGACCGGCATGAGCATGAGTCCTTCCCGGAATCCTGGAATGAGAGCTTCGAGTTCAAATGTACTAGGAATACCTCTTATGGAGGCATCTCCCTCTCGCCCATCGAGATACGTGAGTCGGTAGTGTACCTGAACCGTATCTTCTGCAGTGGGCAGTTCACCTTCGGAATCTTCGACTATTTCGTACTGAAGTCCGCTAGGAGTGGTAATTACTCCCTCTCTTTTCCCATTCACAGCCAAAAAACTCTCAGCATCTTCCAAATTCTTCTTCGCAAGCTCTTCTAATCTACGTGCAGCTTCCCTAATGAGCTTATCCTGATATTCGTACAAGACAGTATTCATGGAACCTTCTGGAATGAGGGGAGCCATTTTCAAACCTGCATCATATGCACCACGAGCAAAGTAGACGGGATCAATATCCTGAACATCGCGCATTGCAGTTGCCATGAGCATATATCCGTATGTGTAGCTGAATCGCTTCTCTAAGGTATCTGGCTGAGGAAGATACTCTACCATTGATTCTTGGCCCGGTGAATCGGCATCGGCATTCACTTCCGGTTTTATAACTGGTGTTTCATCTAACTGAGGTTCAGAAGCGTCCGATCCGTTAGTTGAGATTTGATTCGCCGCTACCGACTGCAGAGACTCAGTTTCGTCATCGTTGTTCTGAGAACACCCGAATACAACGAGAAGCAGAGATAACGTAACTAAGAGGAGTGGTAAAAGAGTCCTATAGTATCGCCTTCGTGCCCAAATCGTCATCCATGAACATCCTTATTCCCTACCCCGTCTAGTAATGGTATACGCAAAGTAGTGTAACGTCCACAGAAAACTTACCTGAATACAGATTTTCCCCTGCTATCTATTCCTACAACCACAGGAAATTGAGCAACCTCCAATCGCATCAGTGCTTCAGGGCCTAAATCCTCAAAAGCCACGATAGTCTGTGAGACAATTCTTTTCGCGTAGAGAGCTCCACATCCGCCGAATGCGACAAAATATACTCCATGATGATTTGTAATTGCATCCACAACTGCCGCACTGCGAGGGCCTTTCCCTATAGTCGCTAAAAGTCCGAAGTCAAATAATTGTGGTGTGAATGGATCCATTCTTGCTGAAGTGGTCGGCCCACAAGAACCGATGACCATACCTGCAGGGGTGGCAGCAGGACCCATGTAATAGATTGTTTCTCCAGTTAATGAAATCGGTAATGGTGAACCGGATGAAATGAGTTCAGCAAAGCGTTTGTGCACCTGATCTCTTCCGACCAGTATGGAGCCATTGAGAAGAACCCGCTCGTAAGCCTGTAGAGACATTGCATCTTCACAAGAGAGAGGGAGTTTTAATTCACGCATACTCTCCACCTCCAATGTCAATTCGGGCTTTTCTGTCAGCCCAGCAGCTTATAGCTACTGCAACAGGAAGTCCCGCGATGTGTGTAGGTTCGTATTCAATTGCCACCCCTAGTGCTGTTAACGGACCTCCAAAACCTCCAGGACCAATATTCAGTGTCTGAATTCCCGCTTCAATATCTCGCTCTAATGCTGCATATCGATTCTCTGGATGAGAAGTACCAACCGGCCTACATAATGCCCGTTTAGCGAGTTGACCCGCTCGCTCTGCAGTACCGCCAAGTCCGACCCCTACCACAATTGGAGGGCAAGGTTTACCCCCAGCTTCGGCAACCCGGGCAACTACTGTATTAACTACATCTGAAGACAGTGCAGTTGGGTTGAGCATGGTAAGAGAAGAACAATTTTCACTTCCAAACCCCTTAAGGAGTAAGTGGATTGTTGTACCCTCCTCTTTCCTTGGATTCCAATGAATTACGGGAGGAAGATTCGTTCCTGTATTTTTTCGTTCAAAGAGTGGATTCTGCACTACCGAATTACGAAAACTTCCATCTTTCACCGCCTGTGTTATCCCTTCGTATAAAGCAGACTCCAACTCATGAAGCGAACAAGGTGTTTTTGGTCCATAATCTACAAAAGCTACAACCATTCCTGTATCCTGGCACATAGGCAGATGTGTTTCATGGGCAATCTGCAAATTCTCACGAATCATGGATAACACTTCACACGAAGTCTCGTATGCTGCGTAACGTTCATCAGACAGGGGAATCTGCTGTAACAGCCTCCTTGTCTCCAACTCCATGGTGGCTATACGATCTTCCAACTCTGGTTCAAGATGTGTTGCCGCATGCATAAGTGCATCACGGATTTTTTCAACTAACAGATTATGTGTACTATTCATGAATTACTTTCCTTCCCCACAAGAAAACGATTGATGATGCTAGTCACAAGGATACTGAAAAATATTCCTACGATACTTCCCACTGCATCTGCAACAATATCGAGAACCTCAAAACCCCTGCCGAATCGTGGCTGGAGAAACTCAATAATCGAACCAAACAATATAATGAGAACCCATAATACCACGATCCTCATAAAATTCTTCTTCACGATATGCATCAGAGAATACTGTTCTACAGGTTTAATCATTGTACAGAACAGACAAAATCCCAAAGCCATATAAGATACGGTATGAGCTCCTTTATCACCAAATATGAGCAACCAGCTACTTGATGCTGCCGTACTTGAAGAGATGAATGAGAAAGTTACAATTGTGATAAAAATAAGTGGAGATGTGATGCTGCCAAACACATGAATAACCTTTATAAGCGGTGTGTTCATAGACTATCTCCCTGAACAGCACCCAATCGAATCATCTCATTGCGCAACGCTGAGAGAAACTGGTTCTTATCTCCAAAATCACGCGGGGCTGCCAACCTATGCGATGGCGTATCGCTTATGAACCGTTGAATGACAATATCTGAAGGAATATGTCGCAATAATCGTATGGTCTGGCGTACGTGTTCTTCTCTTGTGGATACGGAAAAAGGTTCTCTCTGAAATAGTTCATACAGGCGTGTTCCCGCCACTACATGCAGGTTGTGAATCTTAATTGCTTCGGGGTGCGTCTGGGTGATTACCTCTGCCGTTCTATCAATTTCAGCATCACCTTCATATGGGAACCCAAGAATGATATGAGCACTTACTTCCATGTGTGCTTCATGCAGACGATTGGTTGCAGAGCGGAAATCTGCTACGGTATGCCCTCTTCCAATCCAATTGAGAGTAGCGTCATTCCCACTTTGTAAGCCCAGTTCTACACATACGGTACTGACCTTGTCCCGATATGATGCAAGCAGCTGAATAACATCATCTGAAACACAATCGGGACGCGTACTTACAATGAATTCAGTATAAGTGCCAGTGTTCAGTGCATAATCATAGAGTTCACGAAGTGTCTCAATCGATTCGAAGGTGCTGGTAAAGGCTTGAAAATAGATACTCTTGTCTGCATGAGTGTACCGCGAATCAATAAATCGGGAACCTCGTTCAATCTGAGTGCCAATTGAGGTTTTTCTCGCTTCAATCGTCTTCGGAGGGGCTTTATGACATAATTCGTCTATACCTTCAACAAAGGCACTTTGCCGAGTAAATGCCCGTTCATCGTTTCTTTGGTACACAGCGGAGGAACCCTTAGCATCGCAATAGATACATCCTCCAGTTCGATTTTGTGTTCGATTAGGGCAGGAAAATCCTCCATCAATCCCAATCCTGTACACACGTCTACCATACCGCTGCTCAAGATATGATGTATAGTCTCGCCATAGATGCTCCATTAGAGGACCTCGATAAATAGAGCTGCATGCAGATTATTATCTAATGCAATACCAGCAATCACATCCAAATTCTCAAAAGCCAGTCCGATGGCAAAGGAACCGGAGAGCTCAATACCAGAGAGAGATGAGAAGGGAGTTCCTGTATTGAGCTCGTAGGGTGTAGTATCACCGAGCATATCGTACACTGATAATCCTTTAGATGAGGCAGTAATCATGGTTTGAAGTACAATTTCTGGAGTTGAATTGGAAACCCAATGGAGATGTTTCACACGACCTAACACCATATCATCAACGAGCGAATGGGCTGGATACGAGGGAACACCCCGAGATCCGCCATAGTCAAAATAGGATAGTTTTCTCGGATTGGAAATATGAGACGTCCCTGCGTGCAGGTCAAACCAGAGAACATCCCGTTTTCCTAATGATATCACTTTCTGCAGCCGCGTCTCCATGCGATATCCGAATGGTTCAGAGAGCTCAGCTACTGCCGAATAATCGAACCGGAATCCCTTCGATGGAAAAAATCGGAAAGGGATTGTTGTGTAGACCCCCTCAATTCGCATAGATGGAATAAAAGTTTCCCGACCAACAGAGGTTTCTCCATACCAGATATAATCAAAATCGGCAGCAAGCTTTACAAGACTATGTATATTCTGACGATAGTGGAAAAACAGTTCTGAGGTGATCATCCTATCACGAACGTCGAATTCCCGTTTTGCGTGCCTAAGGTTCAGAGGATGAATCCCCCCTGTTACATACCCTGCAGAGACACCAAACTCCAAAGAAGACAAAAGTTCGCTCTGTAACTGGATTTCAGAATTCAAAGCGTCATCGTTTGAGAGTTTCACTATGAGCGTTGTTGGAGAATCGAACAATTCGTAACGAGTGTATCGTACTGAGAAATCGGGTGTAAAATAGAGATTAACGCCTTCAGTCGAGTCATATGTGAGTGAGATGGCTCCAAAGATTCCAGCAGATAAGATTGATAATTTTGGATTAAACTGTCTCGTTTGAATCTCCATGTTTCCAAGAATCGTCCCTCGTGCATCTGTCTCTACTTGATTAACATCGTAGGTAACCGTCGCATAAGAACCGGTGTTTCTCAAATCCTCAAAAAGTAGTCGCAGTTGGTTTTTTCTAAGCGAATCCAATGGGTATCCCACAAATTGCGAGAACAAATCCAAGTCAAGAGGTTCTACGCCTTCTTGTGAAAATCCCACTTGCCGATGAGACACCGACTTTATGGAAATGTCTGGGAGTATAAAATATGAACCAAATCGATTGGGATCCTGTGGTTCCAACGTACGGGTAGCTCCAATGAGTTCAGCAATAGCAGTAAACTCTTGATCATGTGCTGCAGCACTTTCTTTTCCTACTGCAATGATCTCATCCACTTCCAGAAAATCCAGTATGCTATGCTCCTCCAACTTCGGCTCAATGAGTATATCAGCATCTGTACTTTGCTCTATTACTGTATTTTTCGTTAGAATGACAACCAATTGATCAAGAATTGCACTAAGAGATTCCAGTTCTTCGTTAGATACCCTATAGTCAACAGCATTCACATCAACAGCTATGACGATATCGGCACCCATCTCTCGAGCAAGGGCAACCGGCATATTATCTACCAGACCACCATCAATTACCAACGAATCTTCAACTGGATACGGGGTGAACACAAGAGGGATGGAAATACTCGAACGAATCGCTGTCACCAGAGAACCTTCGGAAAAAATGATTCGCTCCCCGGTAGCCAGATTAGTACCAATACATCGAAAAGGGATAGCTAGATCATCAAAATCATCTATTCCGGAGACACGTGATAAAGAATTGTTGAGCATGTGGAGTATTCTCTGATCGCCTATGATTCCCGATGTATTTCCTATCCCACCAGTATCAAACCCGATAGTGAAGAGATTGTCACGATCTCTTCGTAGAGCAAGCGGAACACTCCGAATAGGCGGCATAGCAGAAATGGCAAAAAGTTCTACCATATCATATGAGGCAATAAGCCTTCTCATGTCGCCAGGACTATACCCGGCAGCATACAATCCTCCAACAAGGCTCCCCATGCTTGTTCCCAGAACCATATCAACAGGAATACCATGCATTTCAATTGCCTCAATTATTGGAATGTGTGCAAAACCTCTCGCTCCACCTCCAGAGAGAACCAGAGCAACTTTCGGTGTACTAGTAAGATTCTGAGATTGCCTGACATAGGTCGCAACAGAAACAACTTCATTGCCAACGATAAGGGTTTGGGGCTCTGTATCCGCCCAAACAGGAGAAGAAACAATTACAGAAAATATGATTATGAAAGTGAGAAAAAGCCGTGAATATACCCTACTCTTCATTTTCGCTACCCAGAACGGAACCTACAATTTCAGGATTCCCATTCACAAAAGAGAAACAATCCATCTCTTTTTTCTGAGCAAGCTGCACGCGGGTGACGTAGAGAATCCCATCGCCACAGGCAACAGCCAATCCCCGTTTTTTTACTACCTTAATCACGGTCCCTGGAACTGCGTTCTCTTCCAATGGTTCGTGAGGAACAGAAAATACTGAACCATATACTCCTGTTATGTGCAGCAACTTACCGTGAAAGGAGGTACTCGCTTTCGGCCAGGGAAGGAATGCACGAACTTTACCATGAATATCCTGTACACGCTCACTCCAGTCAATCGTACCATCAGATTTTGTCAGTAGTCGCGTGTATGTTGCATCCTGTTCATTCTGATGCTGCTCAACTAATGAGCCGGAACTTAGCTGTGTGATGGTACGAACAATGAGAGATGCCGCCTTTGGAGCCACTATTGCTTCAAGTTGTTCGGTAGTTTCCGTTCCTTCAAGCTCAATAGCTTCAGCAGCTAAGACATCTCCACTATCAATGGTCTCAACAATCCTCTGTATGCTGATTCCAGTAATTTTTTCACCATGAATAATGGCGAACTGAAGTGGAGCACTTCCGCGATATTTCGGAAGTAATGAGGGGTGAATATTTATGGCTCCCTGAGAGAATAGCGACAAAAATTTTGGTCCGAAATAATGACCACAGGCAAAAGAGACCAAAAAGTTAGGTTGTAACTCTGAAGCTCTTTCTCGGGCATCACGCCCTAACCGGTCATATTGGAGAACCGGCAGTCCCAATTGTTCGGCAGCAGCTTTTACTGGTGGCGGTTCAAGATGCCGACCCCTCCCTACCGGTCTGTCCGGATTGGTAAGCACACCAACAATGGCAGCATGTTTCGCCAGCTCAACAAGTGCTGGAACGGCGATAGAAGGGTTACCGGCAAATAGAATCCGTAACTGAGCACTATTCATGGCAACCTCCGTTTTACACACGAGTGTTTCGAAGTTTTTGGTGCTTCTGTCTCTTCTGCCGTTTTTCGTATGCTTCTACCAGTTTCTGCCGCGCCTCTTCGTCCATACGGTCTATGAAAAGCACCCCGTTGAGATGATCGTTTTCATGCTGAATCACTCGAGCCAGCAACCCATCAGCCCGTGTAATAAATGCTTTCCCATCAAGGTCTTGAGCCTGAACAGTAACGGCTAATGGTCGAACAATATCATAATACATGCCAGGAATGCTCAGACACCCCTCTTCGTACATTCCCTGCTCTTGGCTTGTTTCAATTATCTCGGGGTTAATAAACACTTTCCGCTCGCCTGGGCGTCTTGTATCTACAACAAAGAGCCGGCTCGGGACACCAACCTGAGGAGCTGCTAATCCAATACCATCCGATTCAGTCATGGTTTCAAACATAGCATCGACCAGCAGGGCTAGTGCGTTATCGAAAACGGTTACGCGTTCCGCTTTTTCTCGTAATACTTCTTCACCTAATGTATAGACGTCTAACATGGTTTCATAATACCGGTAAACATCAGTAACCGTCAATGTTTAGAGCATCTGCAATGGATCTATGTCAATTTCCAGATAGATACCTGACGGAGCTGTATACTGTTGCCGTACTGCTTGAGCTATCTGCACCACACGGAAAGCTGAATTCCCACGTAATACCAAATGGTGTCTCCAATTACCTGCAATCTTTTCCAATGGACAAGGAGCTACTCCAAGAATATTTGGAATCTCTGAGAGAGGAACAGACTGCTCCATAGTCTTCAGCAGATGATCAACGAGGTTTCGAACGGACTCCATCTCTCGAGAGACTCGCTCTTTATTTCGCCCCCGAATCACAAAGTTTACCAGCCGAGTATGGGGAGGAAAGGCTGTTTCTCGTCGCACATCAAGCTCCTGTGCATAAAATTCCTCCAGAGCATTGATCGATGCAAGTCGGATTGCATTGTTCTCAGGATGATAGGTCTGTACCACGACTTTTCCTGCTGAATTATACCGCCCGGCTCTTCCACTCACTTGCACAATGAGCGAGAAAGTTCTCTCCTGTGCACGAAAATCGGGCAAATTGAGAGCACTATCGGCAAGAACAATGCCGACAAGATCGACGAGAGGGAAATTTAATCCTTTAGCGACCATCTGCGTGCCTAAGAGAATATCGATTTCACCCGCCTTAAAAGCAGAAAGCATGGTTCCGATAGTTGATTTATCCTTTATGGTATCGGTATCGAGCCGAGATAATACAGCATCGGGGAACCGCGCACGCACCTCTTTCTCTACCATTTCAGTTCCGAAGGTGCCGTAACCGACATCAACCGAATTACAAGACGGGCACACCGAAATTGGTGCACGTGAATACCCACAATAGTGACATACCATCCGCTCCTCTTTTTTGTGATAGGTAAGAGAGACACTGCAATGGGGACAACTCATCTCATAACCACATGAATTACAATGGAAAAAGTGAGCATACCCTCTCCTATTGAGAAAGAGGATTATCTGCCGCTTTTTCGCAAGCGTTTTCTGCATTTCGTCTATCAGCACTCGCGAAAGCAATCGTTTCTCAGCAAGCATATTTACTACAGCCACTTTTGGAGGAACTCCACCTGCTACTCGATTATCTAATCGGTGACGAACTACATACCCCTCTTCCATCATATGCCAGGCCTCTAATGAGGGTGTTGCACTTCCCATAATAAGAAGTGCCTCGTGCTGTGCTATCCGCTTCTGGGCAACCTGTCGGGCATGATACCGTGGTACATTACCTGCCTTATAGGAATTTTCATGTTCTTCATCAATGATTATAAGTCCCAGTTTTTCAAATGGAGCGAAAACAGCACTTCTAGCACCAATTGCCATCTGAACCTCTCCACGCTTCATCCTACGCCATGCGGTAAGCCGCTGGGAGGGAGTTATTCCAGAATGGAGTATTGCGACACGATTCTCAAATCGCTGTGAAACCTGCTGTGCCAATTGATGAGTCAGGGTAATCTCGGGCACAAGATAGATTACCTGCCTGCCTGTACGAATAATCTCCTCAGCAACTCGAAGAAACACTTCACTCTTACCCGAGCCGGTAACTCCATAGAGGTAGTGAACAGGCTTTTCACTGGAAAGTATCCCTGTAATTGCCTCCTGCTGATCTTCTGAAAGCTGGTGAGTTGAAACCAATAGAGAATCCTCATCTACCGGCATGGAAGGTGGTTCCACATCGCGTCTACCACTAGGTATCATACTTGCTAGAGCTTCCCCTTCACTGCATACATAGAAACGTGACATCCATTGAGCAAGCTCAATCTCTTGCTCTCCATAGAGAGCTTCAGAGTCTATGACTCGTTTAATCTCTTTTATAGTGAATGAAGTTTCGCCAACGGTATCGTCAACAGCGACCACGTACGCTGTTATTTCTCTATTGCCAAAGGGGACAATTACTCGCATTCCAACCGCACAAGTCAGGTTTTCGGGAATCTGGTATACGAACCGCTGCTCTAAGGGGTTGTTACATACAACCTGGGCGTACATTCCCTATCTCCTTGTAGTGTGGACTGGCATATCTATTAGTTGTGCTACCCGCTGTAAATCTTCCCAAACCGATGCTCTGAGCTCCATATTCCGTAAAACAGCTGCCGGGTGATAAGTAACCAGTACAGGAATACCTTGAAATCGGTGAACGGTAGACCGCATCGCTCGAAGTGCATCACTTCGATCCAGTAACGCATGGGCAGCAACTTTTCCAACACAGAGAATTGCATCCGGTTTAACCAACGCTATCTGTCTTTTAAGATACGGAAGACACGATTGTATCTCCTCTGGTAACGGATTTCGGTTACTTGGCGGTCTGCATTTTACAATGTTAGCGATATAGGTGTTTGTTTCTCGTGACAGATTAATTGCTTTCAACCAAGAATCAAGATATACACCGGCACGACCTACAAACGGTCTTCCAGAGGTATCCTCCTCAGCTCCTGGCCCCTCACCCACTATCATGAGCCGAGCATTAGTTACTCCCTCACCGGGAACCGCACACGTTCGTGTACTTCCGAGAGGACATCGGGTACAGGTCTGCACAAGTTCACTTACCTGAGAGAGTGTAGAACGTTCGAGGAGAATCTCCGTTTCTCTCTGCGAGTCTGGGATAAGATCTTTGGCTCGTTGCGCAAAGTCCGGTCTCTCAGTCTGCTCAACAGTGTCTGCACCCTGTACATACTGTTCAACTTCATCAAAGAGGTTCCATGTCTTCTCTAATACATATGCCGCACTACGCCGTTCAGCATCTCTGTCACGATGGGTCATAATCAATCCTATAGAGAAATAATCCATCCGGTGGAGCTGTTCTCCCAGCTTGTGTGCGATCTTTCGCATTCAACCGACGCATAAATTCCTCCGATGGTTCCTGAGTCTCTCCCAATTGTAACATAGTTCCTACCATCGAGCGAACCTGATGCATGAGGAAAGCATTCCCGCTGACCGTATATACCAGAAAATCTCCACCCCACTGCGAGGGCTCAAAACTAAAATGACTGGTGTACAGGTCTCGGACTTTTGATTCACTTTGATCTGCAGCGGCTCCGAATGTTGAAAAATCGTGTGTTCCAACAAGACATGCCGCATACGAATTAAGTAGATCGATGGGAGGAAATTTCTTTATGCGACAAACTCGATTTCGATCAAATGGAGTAATCGATGAGAACTCCTTTATATAATAGCGATACTCGCGACAAATTGAAGTAAAACGAGCATGAAAGTGCTCGCTCTCTTCACTGCTTTCAATGATTCTCACATCCTGAGGGAGGTTTGTATTAAGTGCAAGCGAGAATTTTTGTGCTGGTACACTCTGATTCTTAATGTCAACATGGGCTACCTGGCCCCGAGCATGTACTTTGGCATCTGTTCTACCAGAACCTTGTACGCGAACATGTTCCTTGATTACAGCATAGAAGGCACGTTCAATTTCCTCTTGAACACTCCGTGCCGATTTTTGCCGCTGCCACCCCGAATAGTGAACTCCATCGTAACTGATTAACAATCGTATGCGTCGATGTCCCTCTATGATGGGAAATTCTGTCGGTCTTCTCCAATCAGAACGGGCCATAGCCATCCTCCACTACGACAAAAGCAATCGCGAGCGTTTTCTCATGTGTCAAACTCAAATGGATACGAGCCGATTGTAGATTCATGGATGCTTGTATAGCTGGATCAAGCACAATCGAAGGCCTTCCCATAGCATCGACTGCTACGCAGATATCTTTAGGTGCAATCCCTCGAAATCCAGTACCAAGAGCTTTCACAAAGGCCTCTTTAGCAGCAAAACGAGATGCAAGAAACTCAGCTCTTCTGGTAAAAGTTAATGTGAGAACCTCTGCAACTTCATCGGGATGAAATAGTCGAGTTACCACATGCATACCCATCCGCTGTATATCCATTCGCTCTATCGCTACAGCGTCTACTCCAATACCTCTCATGTGTATGTTCATCACAAATCTATACCACCTGATATCTGGTTCTCCGAATCCTCCTGCAACCGTTCAGTCTTTCTGAAGAAGACCTTTATGGTTTCCGGGTCTGTGGAGAGTGACACCTGAATGTCTATAAATGAGGCCTCTGCGTGTATGAGAATGGGAACTGTGGCGACTCCCTCAGAAGTAATGGTAGAAAAATCTGCAACCGCAGTAATTGCAGAAGAGTTGATCATTCCAATGAAACGTTCCTCTGCTTTAATATGAAGCATTACCGAATCGGGAATTGTGCTCGTTGCTTCATACCCAACAGGAATCTTCACCTGTAATGGAATTTCCACTCTCCGATTGTCGAGTGTTGCGTAATTTATTACAAGATAAAGGCTCGTTGCCAAAAGGAGCGAGATGACTTTGATTGGCCAGTCTTCAAGTATCGTTCTCCACAGATTATTCAGTTTCATCGGTAGGTGCCTCCGTCATATCCTGTGGAGTTATATCGTGATAACTGAATAGTGCCAAGAGCATTCTTTTCACCGTTGGCGGATCCAGGTCATAGTAGAGATTTGCATTGTAGGTGAGACTCATTGCACCAGTCTCCTCCGATACAATCAACACAATCGCATCAGATTCCTCAGCAAGACCGAGAGCAGCTCTATGTCGTGTTCCAAAGCTCTTTTTTATATCGGTCTGTTCGCTCAGCGGCAAATAACATCCAGCAGCAATTATTTTCCCACCCTGAATTACCATTGCACCATCGTGAAGGGGGGTGTCATGATCAAATACGGTAAGAATAAGAGCAGAAGAGAGATCTGCATTAATACGTGTCCCTGAATCGAGAACACCCTTAATACCAAGATGACGGGTAAATACAATAAGAGCACCACGATTCTTCGAAACCAGCACATTACAGGCATTCAGAATAACATCAATCTGCTCTGCTGTTGTCTGCGAACCCATTCTGAACAGTTTACTTCGTCCGCTGAACAGTTGTGTAAAGGCTCTTCGCAGCTCAGGTTGGTATACCACACAGATGAAAATAACAACGGGTATGGTTATATATCGATACAACCAAAGAAATGTATCCAGATGGAGAAGCCTGGATACACTATATACTGCAATGAGCACCACCACAATTCTTGCAATCTGCTGTGCTTTCGTCTGCGCTACGGCTTTATGGAACCTATAGAATACATAGGCCAATGTTCCTATCTGGATGATAGGTGAGAGTATACTCCAAATTGTATTCACTACTGTTACAAACATGAACCCCTCTTACACATGATACTGCTGCATCCTCTATACTTCATCTTCGGGAACCCAGTCGAGTGTCCGTTGTACCGCTTTATTCCAGAATGAAATTTTTTCGTGTCTCACCGATTCCTCCATCGCAGGGACCCAGCGGGACTTCTCCTTCCAATGAGCAGCAAGTTCCTCAAATGATTTCCAGAATTTACTCGATAGACCTGCTGCATACGCTGCACCAAGAGCCGTAGTCTCAACCACCTGAGGACGAATGACTGGAATTCCGAGCAGATCGGCCTGAAATTCCATAAGGGGTCGGCTGTTGGTAAGCCCCCCATCGACTTTAAGAAGTTCCATGGTCACATGTGAATCGGCTTCCATCGCATCGAAAATGTCCTTCGTCTGAAATGCTGTCGATTCAAGTGCTGCTCTGCAGATGTGTGCAGCTGTTGCATACCCGGTAAGACCCGCAATAACTCCTCGAGCATCACTCCTCCAATAAGGAGCAAACAATCCGCTAAAGGCTGGTACTATATATACCCCGCCACAGTCGGGAACCGACTCTGCAAGAGTATCTACCTCAGGAGCACTCTTCACAATCTTTAGGTTATCACGTACCCACTGTACAAGGGAACCGGCAACAGCAATGGAACCTTCAAGTGCATACTGTGCAGGTTTACCAGCCTCACGATACGCGACTGTCGTTAATAATCCACGACTGCTCACTGTGGGAGTCTCTCCAGTATTCACCAACATAAAACATCCGGTACCATAGGTATTTTTCCCTTGGCCGGAGAAAAAGCATGCTTGCCCAAAGAGAGCCGCCTGTTGATCACCTAAAATACCACAAACGGGAACTTCCCCATGGAGTGGTCCCTGAGTTGCGGTAGTTCCATACACCTCACCAAACGAGTTTACAATTCGTGGAAGACTTGCCCGTGGAATATTGAAAAGTTCCAGCATCCAATCATCCCACTCAAGTGAGACAATATCCATAAGGAGATACCGCGAAGCATTGGTAACGTCGGTAACAACTACCCCTTTACCCGCTCCCCCGGTAAGGTTCCACACAAGAAAGCTGTCCATAGTCCCAAAGACTACTGTTCCGCTCTCAGCGTCTTGTCGTAAACCGTCCACATGATTGAGCATCCATGAAATTTTCGAAGCTGAAAAGTAGGGACTGGGAATGAGTCCAGATTTTTTCTGTAGCTTTTTAACATCCACTTGCCGCTTCAGCTGTTCAATGAGCTCCGATCCGCGCAAATCCTGCCATACAATTGCATGATGCCGAATACGACCAGTCTCCGGCTCCCATGCAACGATTGTTTCTCGTTGATTCGTAATGCCGATACCCACGATATCTTTAGCAGAAGCTCTCACTTTCTTCATCGTCTGTTCAATGACGTCAGCACTATTGTGCCAAATCTCATCAGGATCATGTTCGACCCATCCTGGTTGAGGAAATATCTGCGTATGTTCAATTTGATGGGAAGCTATCGGAGTTCCCGATTTATCGAATAAAATAAATCTTGTGCTTGTAGTTCCTTGATCCAACGCTCCAACGTACTTCACAAAACCCTCCTCACAACATGAACGTCATGCTACAGTATATCGGGAAACAGAAAAACCTGCCACAAGTAATTTACTATGGAGAAATTGATGTAGTTTGACACATTCGTGCTATAGCATGATATACTTTTTGCCAAGGAGCACATATGACGTTACAGGAAGTGGTCGAAGTAGTGGACGGAACCGTCTTATGCGGAGAAGAATCGTTAACGAGAGTTGTCCAGCTCGGTTTTGCATCAGATCTTATGAGTGATGTGCTTACCCTGCTTGAGGATGATATTCTCCTTATTACCGGGCTGTCGAATAATCAGGCTATTCGTACCGCTGAGATGTCCGACATTCTTCAGATTCTTTTTGTGCGTAATAAAAAACCCACAAAGACGATGGTTGACCTTGCAAAAGAACATAATATTACCATTATCACCACACCATATTCCATGTTTCGTGCAAGTGGTCTTCTCTTCTCGCATGGTTTAAAACCGGTCTACTAAGGAGGCTCCGTATGCATGTCTCCTACGAAGTAAAAGCTGGCGATTTCTCTAACGCAGGAAATGTCTCCAGTACAGTTAAAAGCCTTATGAAACAACTGGGAATTGCACCGCAGGATGTAAAGCGAATTATCGTTGCTCTGTATGAAGCTGAAGTAAACGTTGTGGCACACTCATATGGCGGAACCATCAGCTGTGAAATAGACCCAGAGACTGTTGATGTTGTTGTTGCCGATACCGGTCCCGGTATTCCAAATCTGGACCTTGCCATGACCGAAGGGTATTCAACAGCAACTCCCGAGGTTCGAGAGATGGGATTTGGAGCAGGTATGGGACTCTCAAATATCCGAAAGAATGCAGATACCCTTACCATTGATACCGGGGCAAACCAACCCACAAACATTTACATGCATTTCTCGCTGGTAGAAGGGGCTCATCATGCATGATCAACCTTTTCACCACACACTCACAGTCAGTAAAGAACTCTGCAAAGGGTGTACTCACTGCATGAAGCGATGTCCCACCGAGGCAATTCGCATTACTGGCGGAAAAGCTCAGGTCGACCCTGAACGATGTGTTGATTGCGGTCAATGTATGGATGCCTGCCCCCACGACGCAATAGTTATTGAACAAAGTGATCTTAATCAGATTTTTGAATACCAGCATCGGGTTGCTATTGTACCATCACTCATGATCGGCCAGTTCGATGACACCGTCTCTGAAGATGATATGATTGATGCTCTGCATTATATCGGATTCACCCACATCTACTATGCTGAATTCGGAGTCGATATCCTACGCACTCTGGGAAACAGGATTAGTGTCTATGCCGATGCTCATCCAGTGGTCTCTTCCTACTGCCCAGCAGTGGTTCGCCTTATCCAGCTTCGATACCCAACGTTATTAGCCAATGTAAACCTGATGCGAACCCCAGCTCAGATTTCCGCTTTGTACGCTCGGACAATGCTGGAAAAATCTGGAATTGATTCTCAAAGCATCGGGGTGTTCTACATTACTCCTTGTGCTGCAAAGTATGCACAGATCAAGACTCCGGGATCGGCTACTGAAGGCCTGATTCAGGGGGGACTCAACCTCGATTCATTATTCAATCTTATACAATCATATCTCGCTCAACGTCCAAATCGACCCATGGGAACTCCTCGGAAATGGGAGCAGCCAACGATTACGCACGGTGCATTCCTCTGGAGTCTAACCAAAGGAGAGAGTGGCAGTATGCAAGGTCGAACTCTCTCCATAGATGAAATCCATAATGTGATTGAATTTTTAGAAATTGTTGAAGATGAGCGTCACCAGAACCTCGACTTCCTAGAACTTCGTGCTTGTGATACCGGCTGTACTGGTGGTGTATTGACTCCCCGCAACAGATTCCTTGCAACAGAGAGAATAAAGCATCATGCACATACACTTCCTCAAGAGCTTGATGATGCAGCAAAACGTGCCATTCTCTCGGTGAGTGATTCGCTCATCCATAATCTGAAGGTGGATAGAATTGTTGCAAAGCATTCACTTCAACTTGATCAGGACATGACGCTAGCACTGAAGAAGATGGAAAAGGTTCGACAAATCACCGCTGTATTGCCGGGTATTGATTGTGGATTATGCGGCAGCCCTACCTGTAGGGCTCTCGCTGAAGATATCGCTCGGGGTAATGTAAGCATCAGAAGATGTATGGTACTGAAAATGAAAGACCCTCACGGATTAAACCATCTTGCCAAAGTATGGGGTGAAGTAGTGCCTCAGCAAGGTTCATCTACACCGGAAGTTTAATAGGCTCCACTTTAAGGCGTTCACTCACAGAGGATTCCCTTATAAATAGCTCCTGGCCCGAAACAACTGCGACAGCGGAATAATCCATTGCAGATTGTCGTAGTGCTCGTGCAGCTTCGCGAATATCATCGACCGTTGCCTCAAGTGTCCAGGCTCTTCGCTCAGCACGGAATGAGTCTGTAATTCCATACAACGCTCTACGGAAAGCAATAATCGAAGCATTCTTCGGGTAGAGTGGTTTTAACTCTCTACTGATTATAGAGACAATTGCTGCATCCACCAGTTCCTGTGATATTCCATTATCGATAACATCGTCCAGCACATTGATGAAATCACCAAGAGTTCCTTCAATTCGAGGGTCACGATAACTACTGAAGATGCAGAGACTTTCGAGCATATCGATATGTGCACTCACTCCATATGCACCCCCTATACCGCGAACCTGTTCCCAAAGATGATTTGTTGTAAGAATATGGGTAAGAATTGACTGGTGAACTTGGAGTGAAGAAACTGCTTCAGCAGCTCTGCACACAAGGGCACTGTAACTCACCGAGGAGGGAATTGTGTATACCTCCATGAATGAGGAGGCTTTGTCACCATCTGGGGGAGCCTCTTGTTCTATTTCACTTCTAAAGATTCCCGTTGAAGGAGTGAAGCTCTCAGCGAACACATTCACACGAGATTCCATCGTACTAAGAAGCTCAGCATCGGTACATACATGAAGACTCAACCGATCACGATCGACAAGCTTCTTCTGCAACGAGATTAGGGCTTCGCCGATTTTTGAGATGGTTTGGGGTTGTTTGATGTCAAGCTGTGCAAGGTAGAGCCATTGATCTATTCCATTCCATAACTCATTCTGACGAAGGACGGAAGAAAAATGAGCAGAAGCTCGTTGTGAAGCATACAGCTGTCCTGAACTTGGTACATTCGATTCAAAATCACTTATTAAATCATGTATCACAGCTTCAATCCGCTCAGTATCTGCGACTTCAGCATGCCTGAGAATATCAGAAAGAATCTCAAGAGCATGTTCGTGGTCTCTCTCTAAACATTTCATGCGAAAAACAAGATGAGAACGGGATGCATTATGGCCATGCAGAATCGATGAATTTTCCAGGAAAAAATAGAGCCCCCCCATATTCTGCCGAATTCGAACTGCCATTTCATGGTAAGGAACTCCGGAAACTCCCGTCATATGGAGCAATCGTGTATAGAGCGGAAGTAACAGATGTTCGTCATCGCTCAAATCGTCCACAGAGAACATTCCATCGGTATATACAATGCCATGTGAGGGCATATCCTGAAGATACACTGGAACGCCAGCGATACTCTCAAGCTGTTGAGGGAGGCTTCGAATGGTTT
>Ga0334901_1001883_pt1 | contig 19697 bp, 14 predicted proteins | sample GraSluR3_MG_3_FD_207216 | JGI IMG/M metagenome (GOLD analysis project Ga0334901, IMG submission 207216) | Sludge microbial communities from methane-producing bioreactor in Wageningen University, Netherlands - Granular Sludge_15_08-R3 | ecosystem: Engineered > Bioreactor > Anaerobic >... | reverse complement strand
CAAAAAAACACCCCCGGAATATTATGCTAAAAATTTTAACACATTCCCAGGGTATTGAAAAAGAGGTTTGTTGCTATATTATGAAAAAAACACTCCGTATTCGACGTGTTTAAATTGCTAAATGACAATTAAACCGAGAAACTCGGCGTCCCGCAGGATACACTTTCAAAAGTTTCAATTCCACACTGGTACGATTAAACCTGGTTCATCTGACTTATTTATGTTGACTTTGTATAAGTTTCAATTCCACACTGGTACGATTAAACCGAGAAACTCGGCGTCCCGCAGGATACACTTTCAAAAGTTTCAATTCCACACTGGTACGATTAAACCTCATGCTTAAAGCTGTGCAAAAGGAAATGTACCGTGTTTCAATTCCACACTGGTACGATTAAACCCCGGGTTCCTCATAGACGATTTCCGACTTTTCACAAGTTTCAATTCCACACTGGTACGATTAAACCATTGTTAGCAAACATAAATGAGTACATATTCCAACATGTTTCAATTCCACACTGGTACGATTAAACCTCGAACAGGGGGTTAGTTTATGATAGACAAACAAAGGTTTCAATTCCACACTGGTACGATTAAACCCCTGGAGCTGCCTGATTGTATCCCGGTTATTCGGCGTTTCAATTCCACACTGGTACGATTAAACCGATTTTGGAAGGTTGCAAGGGCGCAGCTATGACAGTAGTTTCAATTCCACACTGGTACGATTAAACCCGCTGTACACCCCTTTTATGCCTTGCTCGAATTCAAGTTTCAATTCCACACTGGTACGATTAAACCCACCCCTTTATTTTCCGCTGTAAGCGAATTTTATATGTTTCAATTCCACACTGGTACGATTAAACCAAGACTCATTGTTCTGAAGCTGTTTTCTATTTCCTCGTTTCAATTCCACACTGGTACGATTAAACCAGGAGGATACGCCGTCTAAAGACCATGCTTGGGCGTGTTTCAATTCCACACTGGTACGATTAAACCTGTATATACGGGCTATCTCTTCAATTTGAAACTTTGTTTCAATTCCACACTGGTACGATTAAACCCTACCATATTTTCTATTGTTATCCCTGCCAATTCATGTTTCAATTCCACACTGGTACGATTAAACCTTTCAGTAGCAGGAAGGGAAGCATTGTTCGATTATCGTTTCAATTCCACACTGGTACGATTAAACCTTCCGTAGGACAAAAAATTTCCTGCCTTTAAACTGAGTTTCAATTCCACACTGGTACGATTAAACCTTGTATGCCCTGCTGTAATAGCGCTCGTTTTACTTGTTTCAATTCCACACTGGTACGATTAAACCCTCCCTGTCTTCTACCGCAAACCGGACATCAGCAAGCGTTTCAATTCCACACTGGTACGATTAAACCCGATGCTGGGGTAATATCAACCTTCATCGAAACACGTTTCAATTCCACACTGGTACGATTAAACCCGCCTACATACGGGGCAAAGCCCTGGGTCCTTACCTGTTTCAATTCCACACTGGTACGATTAAACCTTTAGCACACCAAAACCGAGCCGGGGCGGTTAACCCCGTTTCAATTCCACACTGGTACGATTAAACCATAGACCCCTCAAATGAATATTTCCGCTATCAGGCGTTTCAATTCCACACTGGTACGATTAAACCCCTTGCTAAACGAGCGGGGGCTTCTATGAAAACGCGTTTCAATTCCACACTGGTACGATTAAACCCGGAACATACACTTTTGAAGAATTTTGTTCTGAATTGTTTCAATTCCACACTGGTACGATTAAACCTTCCTTTTTTGCTTCGAGTGTCATCTCTTCAATGTCGTTTCAATTCCACACTGGTACGATTAAACCCGTTTCGTTTATCATTTCGGCGGTCAATTCGTCCCCGTTTCAATTCCACACTGGTACGATTAAACCATCTTTCCTTTGTATTTCATAATGCTGGTATCCTTTGTTTCAATTCCACACTGGTACGATTAAACCCTACCATATTTTCTATTGTTATCCCTGCCAATTCATGTTTCAATTCCACACTGGTACGATTAAACCCTTAAGTGGCTGGAAAAGGCCGGAGTAATTAAAGACCGTTTCAATTCCACACTGGTACGATTAAACCCTGCAATAATCCGCTTGTTATATCTTACGATTCTACTGTTTCAATTCCACACTGGTACGATTAAACCCATAACAGATGAGACTAAAAAGATAGTTATTCTTAGGTTTCAATTCCACACTGGTACGATTAAACCCGGCGAAGGGGAAATTGGGACATATGAAGAATATGAGTTTCAATTCCACACTGGTACGATTAAACCCCATTGCATTTAATTTTATTACCTGTTGGAGCATGAGTTTCAATTCCACACTGGTACGATTAAACCGGGTCGAACCACGAGTAGCGAATAACGATATCATCGTTTCAATTCCACACTGGTACGATTAAACCTATACCTCTCTTAGAGATTTTACCCGCCTTTGTGTAGTTTCAATTCCACACTGGTACGATTAAACCCTGGCAGAGGGAGATTGTTAAAGACTTGATCAAGTAGTTTCAATTCCACACTGGTACGATTAAACCCAATACTACTGGAAAACTACATAAAGAGTTATCTTAGTTTCAATTCCACACTGGTACGATTAAACCATTAGATTATGTAGTGGGGGGTACTTTACAAAATTTGTTTCAATTCCACACTGGTACGATTAAACCTTAGATTATGTAGTGGGGGGTACTTTACAAAATTTGTTTCAATTCCACACTGGTACGATTAAACCAAATTATCATTTTGTCTCATTAGTTTTTATCCCTCGTTTCAATTCCACACTGGTACGATTAAACCCAAGCATTGGAATACTGCTACCGCAAAGGCTTTACAGTTTCAATTCCACACTGGTACGATTAAACCCAAAAGACATATGCAGGAGTATAATGGGCATAAGGTGTTTCAATTCCACACTGGTACGATTAAACCCGGATTGAGTTAAGCATTATCTTTTTGTTTTCCAGCGTTTCAATTCCACACTGGTACGATTAAACCTTATATACAACAGGATAACGGACTGTTCGAGCTTGGTTTCAATTCCACACTGGTACGATTAAACCTATAAACTGTGTCTTTTAGGGGCTACGGATAAGGATAGTTTCAATTCCACACTGGTACGATTAAACCAAAGCCTTTACGATGTAGCTTTATGGCCGTTCAAGGGTTTCAATTCCACACTGGTACGATTAAACCATAACCCTTTTGTAGCCGTCCTTTTTGGCTATCTTTGTTTCAATTCCACACTGGTACGATTAAACCTAAATGGCAGTATACAGGCAAATCCATGTATCCTTCGTTTCAATTCCACACTGGTACGATTAAACCACAGCTTCATCTGCTGCGTTTTACCCCCCTTAACATGTTTCAATTCCACACTGGTACGATTAAACCGGCCACCCCAACATTAGACCCTCCAATACAATGGCCGTTTCAATTCCACACTGGTACGATTAAACCTTGTACTTTAATCTTTTAAAGAACTCTTTGTTCTTAGTTTCAATTCCACACTGGTACGATTAAACCTCTATATCATATTTCTTAAAGAACTTCCTTTCTATTGTTTCAATTCCACACTGGTACGATTAAACCGTAACTAACAAACATCCCTCGAAGCCAGTAAAATAAGTTTCAATTCCACACTGGTACGATTAAACCACGCAGGACCAATTCGCAGATATGTTGAAAATTAGCGTTTCAATTCCACACTGGTACGATTAAACCTAAACTTATTACATCATCAACACAATGTGAAAAATTGTTTCAATTCCACACTGGTACGATTAAACCTCACTACCACCGGACGCACACCCCGTACACCACCAAGTTTCAATTCCACACTGGTACGATTAAACCCCGTATCGGCACGAAAGTCCTCATGTCTTTTACAAAGTTTCAATTCCACACTGGTACGATTAAACCGCTTCGTCATTTAAAACAAGTCCCAATTCATGTGCTTGTTTCAATTCCACACTGGTACGATTAAACCTTTGTGCTGTGTCGCAAGTACAAAATTTTATAAAAAGTTTCAATTCCACACTGGTACGATTAAACCACTTCATAATAAAAACATTTCGAGAATGTATTGATAGTTTCAATTCCACACTGGTACGATTAAACCGTTGACGACAGCAAGGGCAAGAAGGTTATAAACTGGGTTTCAATTCCACACTGGTACGATTAAACCATTGGGCGAGGAAAATTTCTTGCCATTTTTCACCCGTTTCAATTCCACACTGGTACGATTAAACCACCACGAGATAAAAGAAAGCCGTATCAAGATACCGTGTTTCAATTCCACACTGGTACGATTAAACCTCTATATATTTCTTTTATCGCTGCATGATATTTTTTGTTTCAATTCCACACTGGTACGATTAAACCAAATTAAATTATAACAGAGGAGAATGTTTTGCAGTTGTTTCAATTCCACACTGGTACGATTAAACCTCCATACACCCAAACTCATATCATCACCGTTTCTAAGTTTCAATTCCACACTGGTACGATTAAACCGCCGTAGTGTGCACTTTCTGCTACCTGTGACAGATGTTTCAATTCCACACTGGTACGATTAAACCCTATATGTAACAGACCGGACAGAGAAATATATGCAAGTTTCAATTCCACACTGGTACGATTAAACCTTAATATTACACCGCCGCCCCCATTACCATATCCCGGTTTCAATTCCACACTGGTACGATTAAACCTCAACAAAAAGCCCGGAAAATAAAGGTTTACCAAATATCACCTGCCCAACCTGTACATTTTTTTCAACGAGAATATGCGCTTTCCAATGCCTTGCGTGTCGTCGAAGTTCTTAGTATTATACATTACCGGGGGTAGACGACTATATGTTTAATGCTTCTGCTAGAACACAGAATATAAAATTCTTAGTTGAAATATTTTCTGGAAATACATAAAAGTATACAAAATCAGTAATAACTTATGCATTCTAACTATTAGAACCCCGTAATTTCATCCTCTCTTCTGAACCTAATTTTGTCTTCTAAATCATCAAATTCTTTTTTATTCATACCAAAAATCCGCTCAATAAAATTTCTAATTGTTTCTACATATGCATCAGTATTATTGCTTTCTATGACACCTATGCTATGGATAATACTAGACTCATTTCTTTTGTCAATTATTTCTCCTGTCAGGTCTACCGAGCATTCATCATTAAAAATCATTTCTTTTTCGCTTTTTCCATTTTTCCATTTAAAATAATATTTATATCTACCCTCACAATCATCAGATAGGCATTTCATTATATTGACTCTTACCCTCAATAATTGGCCATAACATTTGCTCGGGCTAGCATAGTCGCCATATATGGCTCTTACGGGTTCCTTTCCACTTATTGTTAAACCCTTCTTTCTTATGCATAAGTCGTCAAGGTTCTTTATTAAGTAATAGTATGATAATAATTCAATTATACTGCACAGCCTTATTATACATCCTTCATTATCAGTCCCTTTTCGTCTTACTGCATTACAATATCTATCTACAGCAATAAACTTGAATATATTATCGATATTGTCAATATTACATTTATTTTCGCAGATACCTTCGAATATCTCCTGGAGGACGACAGATGGATTATTATTTTCCATTAATTTAAATATCCGGCCCAATTCATTTAGTACCAATTCGTGCCGCTCACCTAGGTCATGAACACTTGCAATAACCTTAATATGCTTCGAAACATCAGAATATCTATACTGGTCCCAATCATTATAAATATCCGCCCAATTTTTTAGTTTCTCCAGTTTGTCAATCTCATCGCCATCATAGTATTCCTTGCTGTATTTACGCATTACCTTAAGCTGCTTCTCAATATCTTCAGAAGCAACATCATACCTGTGGCTGTTAAATAGACCCTTTATCCTTTCCAAATCTGTATATCTGTATATATTGTTAGGATTCTGGACCTTGCTTATGAACTCGGTACCCGGTTCCGGCCGTCTCCACTCTCCGTTATATTCTTCATTATCCACATAAACAATATCAACGTCTTCTCTTAATGAGGCAGAACTGAAAGCACCACTTACCATGGTCTTTTTGCCGCCTGTAATATCTACAGCTATTTTCTTAAGAGATCTATTAGAAATAATATCCTTGATTGCTTTAAACGTATCCAGCGGGCTGGGAGCCTTTCCCAGGTTTATTTTTATGGCCTTTTCTCCAGAGACAATGAAATCTTTGACTTCTGACAATTCTTTTTCTTCTATGTAGTTTGCAAAAACACCCTTTAGATAGTCCATGTTCGAATTGTTACATCGCTTGATATGTTCTTGCATATTTTCTATAGTAGTTTTTGAATCTTCGGTATAGATAAATATAATCTTTTCAGGCCTTATTACATCAAGGCTCATCAAAATAGGTGAATCGGAGAACCCTATCATAAATATGCCTATATCGTATATAGTATTATAAAGCTCATTTGTGTTATCATTATTGTTATTCTCCAGATTGTTATGATGAAATAGTTTTATCTCATTTGAAATGTATTGTTCGTACTTTAACGTAATTTCATTAGGATCATCCTGTTCATAATTACGATAGAATTGTCGCAGATTTGCTTTTATCTTTCCCCAGTCTATGTCAGACTCATCCAGTTGGTATTTGTTAATTAAATTATTGTAATTCTCTTTTCTCACTCTCTTTGCCCCCCTTCTTGTTCAAAGGTCATCCAACCAAAAGGCAGAATATTATCATAGGTCTTATCTCCTTTTACCCTTACAAATCTTCTAGACTTGGGCACCTTCTCTCCCTTTTTCCCGAAAATCATTATAGCCGTATCCTGACTTATTAATGATCTGACCGAGGTGCTCATAGCTCCTATACCGTAGCCCAGCCTGAAAGTACATTTATTGCGGTTTTCCGTATAGAAATCAATTATGTTTTGCAGCGAGAGCCCATTATCGCATTTATTGTTATAATCTTTAGCTATTTCAAGTTCTTCGGCAGCTACCATTCTATAGAACTTTTCTACAATGTCCATAACCTGCTCTATGCTTTCAAATATTATAGTTCCCTTTGACTTAAACTCATTTAGTAAAACTCTATCTAATATAATTCGCACCTTGACCTCCTGCCCTGGATGTAGGCAAGTGCCTACATGGAAATCTTTGTTTTTTTTGTAACATTTCTCACTGTAACCAGATATATGACCATAATTAAGAGTTTTGTCCCTACGAGTACTAATTATAAAGCATTCATAATCCTTCGTGGACATGGCTTCGCTAAATTCATAACAATCATAAACCTTTATACATCGCATGATGTCATTTACAATTTCATTTTCTATTCCACTAAGATTAATACTTCGAAACACATCATGTTCCAGTTTAGCGCCTGGATTTTTTTTATCTTTTCTATGAATTCTCTTCACGATTTTATCAATTGTATTTCCTTTTTTGTCCTTTAACACCTTCCACATTAATGCTGTCCTGATTGCTCCCTTTATTGAGCTTCCAGGGACATAATACTTTCCGTTAGCATCTGAAATAAAACTCCCTTTTTTATTATGAATAAAATATCCTTTAGAAATATTCTTAAGCTTATCTTCGTTAAATGCTAGATTACATTCATCAATTATATCAAGGATACTATTTATCTTTTTTTTCTTAATTACTTTATAATCACGAATACATTCATCCAGTTTTCTGATTGCTTTCTCAACATCATCAATCTTTCCCGGGTTCTGCCTTACTAGTTCTTTTATTAACTTATTCACATCAATTATATAGTACTTATTTTCATCATTTGGGTCCTTTATAGTTTCCAATCCAATTTCACGTATGCTAATCTGGTTTTTTATATGAACCGGGCTTAAAACTTTAAATATGTATTCCTTCGTTTCCTGACTTATCCCCGCATCTTTAGCCATTTCCATATATCTCATCTCCCATTTACTTGATAGATACATTTAAGCTGTAGCCATATCTATAAAGCCTATGACCAGCATGTTTTGGCGGCGTTATATCCAGCAAACATCCAATAGGCGGTTTAGAAAACACCGAGCCTTCCTGGAACATATTTACTTCTCTTTTCCTGACCTGGTAGGCGTCACTACTCGAGTAGCTGTATCCCCCTCTATTAATTAGTTTATAATTGATAGCCCCGCTAATATCTTCAGCAGCGCGCGGGTAATACAAAGATAGATTCACGTATCGATTGCCTTTATCCTTAAACACGGATTCCCAATCCCTGTTTTTTATTACATCCTCTACTTTATTAATTTCGAATTGTCCGTATCCGTGTGTTCTACGTCCCCCAATACCGTGCTTTCCCATATGCGTGAGAATTTCTATAAACTCATCCTTGCTTAAATAATCAGTCTCTAAAGATAATAATAAATACAATCCGCCTTTCTCATACTGAATCTCCGCACAATGATAAATAGAGGCACTATTGTCAAGTCTGTCTATTGAATTAAGGGGTTTTATGTTAGTCCCGATAGTAGAATTCAAAAATGAATTATAATTTTCTTCTATATTTGAAAGGTCAATGCTCTCATTAGCTGCCCATTTATTAAACTCTTTAAGTGGAAGCATTGTGGTTTCCCTTAATACTTTTAGCTTTGCAGTGTCATTCTTTATACTTTCATAATTGGGAGGTGAATCTGCCGGCTTAGGGAGATAGTATATATAACCGTTTCTATATGTGTAGGGAAAAGCAGAGCTTATTTTGAATAACGGTGTTTTTGAAAAATTTTCAATCAAAGAATCAGTTTTTTCTTTACCATACATACTGCTGTATGAGTTAATAATGGAACTAAATATTGTATCTGAATGTATATATACATCAGATGCTTCTAGCTTTATTCCCCGCTTATGTGTTCCTACATGTAAAGGTGATCTGAATATCAACCTTATCAAAAATATTCTGTTCACAAAGTCCCCTCCTACTAACAACTCTTCTTTTCGGCGGTTTTCTCATCCGTTATCTTAAAATGAGCTTTGATTATTTCGTCAATTTGGCTCTTTATCTCATTTTTTGTCACATCCTCTTTTTCATTCACCTTTACTGCTTCGAAATAATGCTTATTAGTTGCGAACTTAACCTGTCCATACCCACGGGATACATGGCCGCCTATACCGTCTTTTTCAATATACGAAAATAATTTTGATATTAGATCCAAGTCCTCATTGCAACAAGCAATTAATCCTTTATATTTTCCGTTCTCAAATTCTTTGTAAATGGATGCATAATTTTCTGTGATATCCTCTACCTTATATAAGATGTCCTCTACCTTATATATGATAGCAAACTTGAACTTTGTACCCGCCGGCACCCTTTCAATGGTTCTGGGATTAGCTTTGGAAGTGATCCTATCTATCGCGTTTTCCCCTTTTGCTTCAGTCATAAATAACTCGCCGCTACGTTTAAAACTATCTTCTAAATCGCAATCCCTTACAATAAGCTTTGAAGGAAAATTGTCATGTTCTCTCGCATCTTTTGCTGACGCTCCAAACAACCTGCAAATTCTACATTCGATCAGTTGATGCAGGTTTTTTCCCTGACATTCATGCCTTCTATTATCTCCTTTGCCTCCTATACCAGCATAATATTCTTTTGAAAACAATTTTTCTGCCAGACTTCTCATTTTACCCTTTAATGAGCTCCCGGGTATATATGGGTTATTTGTTAATGGGTTTCTAATAACTTCTGTATCTATTCCCCCTATGCCAACACTATCAGACCTTCCCCCTATATGAATACCTGTAATACACTCAATAGTACCAATAAGCACTACATCGCCATAATAAACTTTTTTCATGGATAACATCCTTCCTTTCCTTATACAATATCAGTTTTCTTATGGTATGCGATAATCGCGCCGTAGAAATGAACAAGGTATTTTATGTCGTCCAACGTTTCAAGCATTTCCTTACATAATAATAAGTCCAGAATTGCAGACAACTTTTCAATACTTTTATTATTAGTGTTCTTTTTGCACACGTATGTTAAATAAGGTTTAAGGAACAACAACTCTGCCATTGTTTCTTCAGATATCTTTTTGTCCTGTCCCTCATCTAGTCTTATTTTCTCTTTTGTCTCACAATCCTTAATTACATTGTAAAACCTTCTAATCTGTGTAGACTTTAAATCGTTATCCGAGAACTCTCCGCCAATGCACTGTGCAAAATGTATGAGTTTAGCCGGTTCTGCCCTAGACAATGGTTTTTTATCCTTTAGATATCCATTAAATTCTTTCACTATATCTTTTTCATTAATTGAAACCGTATCAACCATCTTATTACCTCCTTGTACTAATTATTTCAAGTACGCTCACTCCCGGTTCAAATACTCGGCCCAGGTAAGGGGTATATGCAGTATGTTCATATCCTTGAAGGAGACGCCTCTCCTGAGCTGCGTATCAGAATACAAACCTTCCATCAATCCGACAAGTTCGCTGGCATCTGGAACTTTGTCTTTTTCGAGTTGCCCCCTAATATTCATGACAATCCTATACATGTAGGGCTTGTAGAACTCCCCTTCATACCTATATATTTCAAGCACCTCGAACAGTTTGTTTGAATAGCCATGGGGTAGCAGTTGTATCATCCGGCAAAGTGCCTTTGCAAGGTCCTGTATATCCCCGGCTCTCTTCCAGGGGAATTCTCCCTTAAGTACATCCTTTCTACGTTGACCTTTAATCTTGATATGTTTATTAATCCTGGAAATGGTGGTATCCAGCCAACTCGAATGGAACATGCAGTAGCTGTCCTTTTTTAGTAAATCGTACTTATTATCCTTGGCCCTTGCCTCAGCCCTTTTAGATAGTTCTGCCATCTGGTACAGTGGGAATTTCGGCTTATGTACCGTCATGCCACCCGAAAGCGTAACGTTATCGCCACCAGTAAACTCCCTAAAGGCACTCCTTATGTCAAACCCCAGTTCGGCCACGTCATCCCATGACCCAACGATAAAAAGGTCATCCCCGCCGGAATAAACCATCGTCACTTTTCTGCTTTTTTCCTTCCTGGGACAGACTTCAAATTGATACTCAATATCCCCTTCGCAAATCCGATTAAGGTAGTATTTGAAGAACAGGTTTAATAAATGGGACAAAGCTGTATAAACCTCCAGCCTCCTGTTGCCACCTTCACCTATCCTTGTTGAAAACAGGCTTCCCAGGTCGTCCACGTCCATCCTTAGGGCGCCGATGAGGCTTATTCCCCTTGACTCTTTTGCAAATTCATCAAAGTCAATACTATCCTCACTTTCGTAGGAATAGTTGCCCGCTATCATGCTTCCTTTGCATCCCGGACCATAATCCTCAAGGTTGAAGCTGTTTAGCGTATAATAACCTTTTTCGGCTTCTTCTTTTAATTCTTCGCAAAGGCCAATATCTAGGCATCCAACGTGCCTGCCATCCCGTAATTTAATATTCTTTTCTTTAAGAACTAGGTATTTGTATTCCTCGTTCTTAAGCTTTTGGCCAAGCTGTGCGAATCCGTCGCACAATACACAGACCGATTCTTCAAAGTGACCTGAGGTATCTATTTTCACAGTGGTGGAATGACAAACACTGCATTCCTGGTACTCCGGGTCCCTTATTTCCAGCACCTCATCAAGCATGTATTTATACTTTGTAACCTTCTGATTTTGCAGCCGCTCTGCAATTGCTGTAAACGCCGTTGCCAGGCCTTGGTGTGAACCGGCTATAAATGTGGATTTGGATATGGATACGCTGTCCAGTGCCATGTATATTGCGCCCTGGAACAAATAGAAAAGTTCCCTGTTTATATCTTCGTACCGCTGCCTGATGTACTGCTCAACCTCCAGTCCGCCCCTAGATAAGATATAGAACCCGCCGCCGCCGCTATATATTAGGTTGTATTTAGACAGCCCCAGGTGTTCAATGACCTCCCAGGCAGTTTGTTCCATAAGACATTCTAGATAAAAGGAACGGGCCCTCAGGGTTTTTAGAGCATTATCGGAGGAAATGGTGTAAACGAAGTCCTGTATTCCCGAAAGGTCAGCTCCTATCAAAAGGCAGCTATCGTTCTCGCTAACTGCATCCAGGATGGAAATGATGGCTTTCATCCTATGATACAAGGATATGTAATGTCTATCCACTCCCCACGCAATAAAACTACCGTACTTTTGCAGGAAAACATCCAACCTTGCATCGTTAAAAGCGTTAAATAATAATTTCATGTCTTTAATAAAGGATTCTTTGTATTCGTGCGATTGGCCGGTGTTTTCCTGATAGGGCATCCCTCTTTCCGATATGCACTGCCATAAGTATTGCTTTTCACCGTTTTCTTCTTTCTTGCTATTTCCTGTATCCGCCGGCTCAACAATCGAAAACACTGGAAGCATATTCGGGTATGCACCGGCTGCGAACTCATCTTCGCCGGCTACTTGTTCCAGCTTTTTTACAAGGAAGCTTCCTTTGTCTCGGTTTACCAGGGCCTTATACAGCGGGTATGCATCCTTTACTTCACTCTTTCTTACCAATTCTTCAAAAAGCTCCTCCGCCTCGCCGCCTACCATTTTTACAAGCTTATTTAAATAAAACAGCTGCATTGCCCTTATCTCATTCTTTTCAACCATTTAATCACCTCCCGTTTTATTGGATTTTATACTTTATTCTGCCTAATCCAAAGGAAGTGCCCACACCGACCCCTATGGTCTCCCCTATGGACAGCCATGTTCTTACCTGCTCATCCACGGGATAAAAAATCATATATCCTACGTACCCGCCCATTAATATTTTTTTGCCCTGGATATACGAGTGACGTCTCCATTTTACCCATTTTAAGCTTTTTCGTTCCAAATCCAGAGAAGGCAAATCGAAGGCAGGAATATTTCCCGGGCTGCAAATCCCGTATTGGTTTTGCAATAATCTAAACCTGTCTTGCGTGGCTTCAATTATTTCACGGGGCCCTATATTCACTTTTATTTCATTACCTACATTAAGCCTGACAGGGGATAAAAACTGTATGCAGACCTTGTTCTGATCGGCGTTTTGTTTTGGAATATGATGTGTAGGAGTAGGTTTTACCTTTTGATAATTACCTTGTAGGACCTTGTCCTCTGTTTCATCATAAATGTAGTCAATTGAAAAGGCTGTACGGCCATTGCCAAGTCCTGTTTTTGCCATACGCATTATGGCAAAAACAAAAAAGCTTTTATGCCTTATGGCATCCCCCCAAATCTTTAAGTTTATGTTTACTTTGTCTGCATATCCGTCCTGATTGGTGGTAAAATCCGCACATAAATTGAAGGCCTTTGCATTTATTCCATCGACGGTCCTATTGAAGTATGAATTGTAAAGGCAGCTAGTGCGAATACTGCATGATGTACAATCCGCCCGGGAAGCAACACAGGTAATCGCCCTGAAACTTATGCGCATCGCATTCCTTATCAAAAACCCTATGTCTTTAGCTTTTAGTGTGCTGTCTTGAGAGGTCATAGAAATATACAGGTCACTGTATATGAGGCCTATTGTGATTTCCTCCCTTGATGTTACTTAATTCTCAATCGGTGGGAATGAACCTGAAGTCAAAGAATAGTGGTATTATTTAGGTTATTCTACAAACACTTTGTAATTCCTTTATATTTAACCATAAAGATTCAGTTATTTGCATATTAAGAAAGCCATGGGGTCACTTATTCTAATTTTGATGTAAGCCCTGTAAAAGGTTATCTCTTGATATATATTTGTTGAAATTTTGTTGGTTATACTCCACACTGATACGATTATCATCGTCGTATATGGGCAATTTAGTTGCATTGTTATAAAATTCGAACTCATACCGACTTGATTATCAACAATTGTTCTGTAAACTTAGCTCTTTTAGTCAAAATCGAAATTTGAAGGTTTATCGTCTGTGAGCAGCCCTTTTTTTCTGCTATACTGGCAGTTTATGAGCAAGACTTCATCGCCGCTTTCCTTGTGCTCCCATTTTTCTATTTTGTCGTAAACCATGCTGTACCGTATGTTAATCAACAAATCCCTAGCCTCTACCCATAATCCTTTTTCTATCAAAGATGCATACTCGTCATAAAACTGTAAAGGAAGCACTTCGCAGCTGCCATCCATTTTATCCAATAATTCATCAATCCACTGCCTGCTAACACCGGCAATCAGGTTATTTTCAAAGTGCTGAATTTCCTCGTTCTGGTACCCAAAGTTGAATTCCGTAATTTCTTCTCCTGCATAGCCTCCTTCATAAACCTTGTTTGTTATATCGACTAAGTTCATCTCATCTACAGGATTTTGCACTTCCTTAAGTAAATCCAGGGTTTTTTCTACTCTCTCCTTATTATATAGGTTATGCTTTGAGACTTGCCTTTCTACCACGTATATATTCGCAGGTTCTCTAAGTCCCTTTCTGTTGACTCTTCCAAATCTTTGAGTTAGAGCGTCAATAGGGGCAGGTTCGGTGAACATCACATCGTAATCTATGTCGAGGCTTACTTCTATAACTTGGGTGGCTATCACCGGGCTGGGCTTTTCACTCTCCTTGACCATGAGCAGTTCTTCCTTATCCCTCCTATCTTTTCTGTTGAATCTACTGTGAAGTAGCATAGGCTCATAATCCTGCAGCAAATCATATATACGTTGGACCGTTTTCACATGGTTAGCAATGACTAAAACTTTTTTCCCTGCATTTATTTCATCTGATATTTTTCCCGTGTTATCCTCTAAAGTACCTTCTATCACCGTAACCCTATGCCTTTTTCTGTTTAATATTTCCTGGTCGGATTTATACTCATCTAAAGTCATTTTTTCGTTAATAAACTTTTTGGCAGGTGTGATTTCTTCTATATCGCCCAAACTATCTCTAATTAATTTTTTTATAAATTCAGGAAACGTTGCAGAAACAAAAGCAATCTTTGCCCCGAGATTCTTTAATAACTTCGCCGTCGCCAGGGTAAGCCCTGCAATACGAGGCTGAAATGCATGTATTTCATCATATATTACAAGACTGTTTTGAAACTCAAGGAATAAGAACTCCCACCCTGTACCCTTTAATCCAAACCTAAGCAATTGATGCGGTGTACATACCCTTACCGGATAATATATTTCTCTCGCAAGAGATGAAAGGTTTTGTGCTGCCTTTTGATAATCCAGCTTTTTGTCTTCATCCACTGACTGCATATTATATAGATAGGAAATGGAATTTGAATGTAGAACCCCAATTTTTTCTTTCCCGAAGGCTTGTGACAGCCTTTCATGCATAGCGTTAATGGACGCCTGATAAGGAAGCACATAAAATAGCCTTGAATTCTCCTTTTGGTTACTCTGGGCCCATAATAGAGCGGCTTCGGTTTTGCCCGATCCTGTAGGAGCTATAAGCATCAAATCCTTATGACAGTCCATGCACTGCTTTTGGAAAAACCTCAAAGGATACTCTGTAATACATATCCTTTTCATATCTATCTGGTCCATAGGAACATGATGAGAAGAGGCCAAATGATCTGCCGCTATTATTATTCCCCGCAGCTTGGATGCCAGTTTTATCCGGCTTATATCTACGTTTTTCCTTTGGCCATATATTGAGCTATAACTGCCTTCAAGCCAATAATCGGCCAAACCTAAACCTTCTTTCATGCTCACCAAAAAATCGGTATCAAAACCTATATAACTAAACAGCTCTTTCAACAGCTTTTCAATCTCCTCGCTGTTTTCCATGAATTGTTTTTTCATATCCGATAATAAGCCCGTATCGCCATCAAACTGGTCTATCTGCTCATTTGGCAAAATTTTTCTACCTTTTGAATTCAAGATATCCCTATGATGAGTTATGACAGCAAAGATTTGTTCATCACTCAGACCAAAATTGCTAAGAAATGAACCTGATATTATCTCATGTCTTCTTCCGCCCCAGTTACCCGAACTTTTTAAGACATTTTGAAACCCTGTAGCAGCCTTTCCTATATCATGTAGCAATAAAGGGAGGGAGCACAACCTCTTTAATGTCTCCCTCTCCTCTTTAATGCATGGCAGCATATCTATGATTTTCATGCCGTATTCATAGGTTAAAACACTGTGGTCATATAAGCTTTCCCCATCTCTCTTAGCAATCAAAACCATTATCCCTTATCCCCCAATGCATGCATATAAATAACCTCGTCTGAATCGCCCAGTCTATAAAGATTGTCCCTGGCAACATGTACTCCGTCATCTGATTCAGGCACAACCTGATATAAAATCATTTCATCGGGCCGCCTTAAATAGCCTGTAGTATCATTTATATAATAATCACAGTATCTTAGAAGTCTACCCCCTATTTGCGCACATGGGAACGGGATAAGGGTAGGTTTTATTTTTCCATCAGGTACCTTTTTAATTTCCACACACTCAATATTAGTAATCCACGCAACATCCTGAGACCTTCCCAAAGTGGGCACCCCTACAGGCGATTTAAAATATCTTTCAAATCTGGTATTGCTCAGATATAGGTCCAGCTTTGGATTAACATGGAATTCTCTTGTTACTATACCTAGTTCGGGATTTCTTTTGAGCCTGCCTTTTTGATCAAACTCCAATCTCCTTGTTGTCTCAAGGTCTCTACCCTTACCGCTGTAACTATACTTGAACCCGATTAAGGTTTCATCTTTGTCTATATACCTTCCTACACAACAGCTGATTAACCCTACAATATTTGAGTATGAAGGCACCGGTGCGGAAACTGCCGTTCCCGTATTAATAAAGGGCACTTTAAAAGTGGCAGTAAAAGCCTCAAAGGTTATATGTAAAGCCTTCATGTAAATCAACCCCTACTTATTTGTAGTTCTTGTTCATTAAACCTGTTCACCGCGTCTACAGGAGTTGTTACGACTACCTTATCCTTAAACTCATTGTCCTCAACCAGGTCGTATATTTCTTCTTCGTTGGATATGTACCCTTTCCTTACACCTATATATACCTTGCCTGTTATTCGATCTTTATAGTCCCCCAGCACTTCTTTAAACGTTTCAATCTTAAATATTAATTCCTTTTCCTCGTTAAACAATGAATTAAAGATGGGGTTTCCGCAGCTTAAAGGTGCAAGTATTATTGCCTTAGGTGCAAGGTCTGTTCCGAAGGCTGCTTGTTTTGCACCGCCTCTTAAAACGCTAAGAGCCTTTAATATATCTGCTGCCCTTTCACGCCTCTTATTTTCCAAATCTTTTAACCTAAATATTTTCCACCCTTTCTTTTTATCTATTATTTCTTCTTCTATGGCTCCATCTCTCAAAAATTTTTCCGCTTTTACTTCATCCAATTCTATTCGGTCCCCACAGTTATTGTAAACTCCTAACCTGCTATAATCCAGGCAGAAAACTCCCTGTAAATCAGTCGTATAAAACATAGTAGTATACGGCTGTGGTGTACCTTCCCTCAAATGTACAAACCCTTCGTCTCTGCCTTCCCATCCTTTCTTTCTTAACGAAACCAGAATTGATGCCATAAAAGGTGAGGTCCTCACTAACGCTTTGACTTTTCCTTTCTTAGCTGCCTTGCCCTCCTCCTTTTCATCTTCTTCTCTGCCCTGTCCACCTTTTGCTTCCATATATCCAAAGATGTCATCCTCAGGAAATTCCACTGGGTTTAATTCTCCCGATATCTTGTTTGTCGTTCCTTTTTCGCTTAACCCAATTGCCCTTAATACACTTGGAGGCCAATCGTTTTCTTCAATAGCCGTATTCCTAAGCCACCTCTTCCATGCCTGTGCAGATACATAGGGTACTCTTCTTCCTCCGTCAATTAGTGTCTTAGGTACTGTCACATTCCGGTCTTCCCCGGCCCCAAGGCCTGCTCCGTTTAAAAAACTTCCGTCCGCCTCTATAAGAAATGTCCCTGCAATATGGGTGAAATTTTTCATACTATCTTTTCCTCCTTTTTATTATACTCCCGGTATAATTCAGCAAAGGCTAATCTAAGCTGAAACAGCAATTCATAAACCCTTCTATTTCCATCTTCATCCGTTGTAAATTCAAGCCACCCATCATAATCAAGCCGCAATTCATCGCAATCGTATACTTCTGAAATCCTTGCAAAGGAATCTTTAAGCTTAAACTCATTGAATTCCTTGAACCTGTCCAGTATATCCTTCTTAAATCTCTCTATGCCCCTTTTAAGTCCTTTGGGGTCCTCCACATAATAATGGAAGTATAGTTCCGCAAAAGCCTTAATCTTCTTATCTGTGTTTTTTGATTTAATCTCAAATCCCAATCCGCTACCCTCCCTCTTGATTTCAGGTGCGTCGTTATTATATAGATAATACATTATGCTGTTATAAGCTTCATACTGGTTGGTGTGCAGATACTTGCCATCCCTGTTAAAAAGCCCAAGATAGTCGTCATAACCGCGCTGTCCATTTAAGACAAGCTGAACCATGGCCCTCCTTGCCATGTTTCTATATTCTTCATCTTTAAATACATCGCTCTTTTGTATTCTGGGAACTGATTTCCTGTCTTTACCTTCAAGCATTTTTAATGCTATATTCCTGGAGAACTCCAATCCTTCTGCGCTTTTTCCCACAACATATCTCTGATAGTATTCGTAAAGTTCCGGTATCACGCCCTTATACTTGCCCTTAGGATAAAGACCTGGATAATCTTCGCCATAATTAATAGCATCAAAAAGTCTACCTTTTTTGTCATTTGCTATAAGTTTTAAAAATTCGTTCTTGAAACCTTGCGGTTCTCTGGAAACTTTCCATATAAACCTCAATGGCTTATTGGGAATCTCTATTATGTCACAATCAGCCCCGGTTCCGGAATTAGAAAAGAGCCATAAATAAATAGCCGTTGTCTCTGGCAAATTCTCAAACCTTTTACTCCTTTGAAGTTGTGAGAAAATTTTCAAGAGCTTTGCATATACTTGGGTACTGCCTTCTTTTTTCCCAAATATTTCTCTATTACCCGCAGAGATTCTGGTTTTGTTCTCATGGACAATGTCCTTTATAAGCTCGAGCATGAGCGTCTCTGAAGTACTTTCAATACAAACAAGCCTTCCTTTTATTAACATTGTACTGATGGGTATGTAATTAACTGCGAACAAACATATGGGACATATACTAACCGCCCTTGAAGCAGACGGCAGAGCTTGTGCATCATTACCCAGACTCCCCACCAAAGGAAAAAAGTCGCGGCCTAGTATTTTAAATTTTGTTGGTTTGTATCCATATCTAGTTATGATGCCGTTCCACACATTATTAATATCAAAGTTATGCTCATTTCCGCATATTTCACATGTATAGCTACCTTTCACTACCTTCATGTTTTCCAGAAATACTTCGATTATGTCTCTATACATTTCTTTTCTATATTTTTTATATGCAGGCTGGCCCAATACCGTATTGTTCGTGAAAACCATTGTGAAGCTTTTTATCATACTATTAGCCGAAACTATATCATAACTATCAAATGCCTTCTTCATATCCCTTATTGTGAGGTCCCCTATGCTCTCCTTTTCTGTTAGGGCTACTATCGCACACAATCCCAAATCCACAAACGGGTTTCCAGTCCTTTTCATGATTTCACACCCCCTTCCTATACCTTATTCCCTACCACTGGTAGAGGATTATCCCTTTCAGCTTCACTATGTATGGTTCTCAAGCTATAATACCGGGCCTTTTTTTCCTGACATTTCGCATTTGATGGCTTTTATTATCCTTATGGCTAAGTTTTTAAATGCTT
>Ga0334901_1001881_pt1 | contig 19709 bp, 21 predicted proteins | sample GraSluR3_MG_3_FD_207216 | JGI IMG/M metagenome (GOLD analysis project Ga0334901, IMG submission 207216) | Sludge microbial communities from methane-producing bioreactor in Wageningen University, Netherlands - Granular Sludge_15_08-R3 | ecosystem: Engineered > Bioreactor > Anaerobic >... | reverse complement strand
AATTCAATCCAGATAAACACTGTGGTATAAACCAGCACATTCCTGAGCGCTATTTCATATTTTCCTTTTAGATCTCTACTTTACATAAGAGAAGTTCCATCCCCAGATCCACCACCAGAAAATAGTAGGGTAATGAAGATCATGCAACTTAATGGTAATTAATAACCTTCTTTCACCAGATTCATTACTAGTCCAAGAAACACCAGATTCATTACTAGTCCAAGAAACACCAGATTCATTACTAGTCCAAGAGATCCTAAAGGCACAGCAAAAACGTATATCGAAATTAAATTTAGGATCAGAGGTTAAAACAGCGTAAAACCTAATGGCCACTAAAAAAGTGTAAACACCTAATAATGTAGATTGTTTTTATAAAAATGTACAGAATTTTCTTGGGTAAACTTGTTTTGTTAAAAATAATAATTGAAAGAAAAAGAAATATCCAGAATATGATTAAAATGAGAACCTCATATTTTTATTTTTCTTTAAACTCCTGGTAAACCCGCAATGCTTTAGAAAGGGCAGTGGTTTCTGTAATGGATGCTCCGATAATAATGGCCAGTAAAAGTTGTTCTTCACTTGCTCCAAACTCTCTGGCAACCTCCAAATGAGTGTTGAGACAGTGAGGTGATCCCAAGGCAGCAGCAGCTCCAATGGACACGAATTCCTTAGTAAGTGGGGGCAAAGCATCATCTACCATCATAAACTCTGCTTTGTCAAAAAAAACTTTCAGTGCAGGGGGGTTCTCCGATAAAACCTGGAAGATCTTGGGCACGAAACCAAAGTAACCCTCAATCTTATTCAGTATTTCTTCTACATTTATGTCCTGATTTTCTTTATGGGTATTCACAGAATCACATCTTAAAATGTTTTTTCACCTTAACTCTAATTAAATGCAATTCTACTTCCATAAAATAAATAATTTTACCTTGCTTCACTCATATCATGAAGCAATTATTAAAAATAAGTGAGAGTAAAGTTAAAGTTCAAGATGAGTTGAAAGATAGCAGGCTTGATGATTAATTAGTGACTGATAGCATCCTTCACTTTATCAAAAAATCCTTTATCCTCAGTGTAGATCTCATCCCCACTAATATCAGCGAATTCTTCCAGGAGTTCTTTCTGCTGTGGACTGAGTTTTTTAGGAGTTATCACTTTAACTTCCACGTAAAGATTACCTTTTCCATTCCAGCGTAGGTGTGGCATGCCTTGACCTTTTATCCGGAATGAAGTACCAGTTTGGGTTCCTTCAGGTATTTTAAGCTCTACAGCACCATCGATAGTAGGTACTTCTACTTTATCTCCTAAAGTGGCCTGTACAAAACTTATTGGCTTTTCGTAGTGGAGATTTGCTCCTTCTCGCTGGAAATATTTATGTGGTTTAACTCTTATGAGCACGTAAAGATCTCCAGGTGGTCCACCACGTTTACCCACATCTCCCTCACCAGGAACACGTAAACGGGATCCATCTTCCACTCCCTGTGGAATTTTGACGTGTATGGTACTTTTTTGTCTGACAATACCTTTTCCATGACATTCATGGCAGGGGCTGTCAATTATTTTGCCCTCACCATGGCAGGTGCCACAGGGTCTGATGGTGGCAAACTGACCTAAAGGTGTGTTTTGGACATGGCGCACTTGGCCACTACCTCCACAAGTCTCACAGGTCCTGCTTTCAGTACCGGGTTCTGCTTTTGATCCATTACATCGGGGGCAGGTCTTTTTGTGGGGGACTTCAATATCCCTTTCCAGTCCATGGGCTGCCTCTTCTAGGGTGATTTTCATTTCGTAGAGAACGTCATTTCCCTGTTGTGGTCCGTTACGACGACCTCCTCCAAATCCAAATAAATCGAATATGCTTTCGAATCCACCTGCTCCACCACCCTGGCTTCCTCCAAATCCAAAGCCGCGGAAAATGTCTTCGAAGTTGATGTTGTTGAAAATGTCTTCCTGACTAAATCCACCCATACCTGCATGTCCGAACTGATCATAGGTGCTTCTTTTCTCCTCATCAGAAAGCACAGCGTAAGCTTCGCTGATTTCTTTGAATTTCTCACCTGCTTCAGGGTCTTCGCTTACATCAGGGTGATATTCCATGGCTAACTTCCGGTAAGCCTTTTTAATATCTTTTTTAGTGGCGCCCTTCTCTACTCCCAGGACTTCGTAGTAATCACGCTTCTCTGCCATGCTTAATCTTCCTCATAATGCTGTGAATCTGTTTAAATAAATAAATGAAATTTAAAACCAATTTTTTAAAGTTTTTTTTTAAAATTCTATTATCTTATTATTGTTACTGTTTCTTGAATAATAGGTGTTTTGATTTTAGTAAAATGAATATAAAAAATTGTGGGTGAATTGAAGGGGAGAAAATTATTTCCACCCCTACAAATGTTCCCTGTTTTCAGGAGTTGGTCTTACTTTTTAACCTCATAATCGGCGTCTATGGTGTCATCATCCTTAGACTCTTGACCGGCATCGCCTTGAGCTCCAGCACCTTCTTGTTGTTGTTGGGCCTGTTCTTGTTGGGCTTGCTGGTAAATGGCAGCTCCCACTTCCTGAACGGCTTTGGTTAACTCTTCAGTTTTGTTTTTAATGGCTTCTAGGTCATCTCCACCTACAACTTCCCTTAGTTCCTTGACTAGTCCTTCGATTTTAGTCTTCTGATCAGGTTGTACCTTATCAGCCAGTTCGTCCAGGGTTTTTTCAGCGGTGTAAATCATGGAATCGGCATTGTTCCTGATTTCCACTTCTTCTTGACGTTTTTTGTCTTCTTCAGCGTGTTGTTCAGCTTCATTTATTTTCTGGTCGATTTCATCTTCGGAAAGCTTGTTGGGGGCGGTAATGGTAATGGCTTGTTCTTTACCAGTTCCCATATCTTTGGCTGACACGTTTAAAATACCATTGGCATCTATGTCAAAGGTAACTTCGATCTGGGGCATTCCTCTTGGTGCTGGTGGGATTCCAACCAGTTGGAACCTGCCCAGGGTGGTGTTTCCAGTGGCCACGGATCTTTCACCTTGCAGGACGTGTATATCCACAGAAGTCTGGTTATCAGCGGCAGTAGTGAAAACCTGGCTCTTTTTGGTGGGGATAGTGGTGTTCCTTTCGATTAATTTAGTGAATACTCCGCCTAAGGTTTCAATACCTAAAGATAGTGGGGTTACATCCAGTAAAACCAGGTCTTTAATTTCTCCAGCGAGAACTCCTCCTTGAATTGAAGCTCCAACAGCTACACATTCCATGGGGTCAATTCCACGTTCTACTGATTTTCCAATGTAGTCTTCCACGAATTTCTGGACAATGGGCATCCTGGTGGGTCCACCTACAAGGATAATTTTGTCCACGTCGTTTTTGGCCATTTTAGCATCTTTTAATGCCTGTTCCATTGGTCCGGAACATCTTTTTATGATGGAATCCACTAATTCTTCCAGTTTTGCCCGGGTAAGGGTGTGAGTTAAGTGTTTAGGTCCATCCTGGGTGGCAGTGATGAATGGTAGGTTGATTTCGGTTTTTAGGGTGGTGGATAATTCGATCTTGGCTTTTTCAGCAGCTTCCCGGAGTCTCTGCACGGCCTGATCATCATTGAGAAGATCCACACCAGTTTCTTTTTTGAATTCTGCAGCCAGGTAGTTCATGATAGCAGCATCCATGTCGGTTCCTCCCAGTTTGGTGTCACCACTGGTGGATCGAACCTCGAATACTCCTCCACCGAATTCCATGATGGTCACATCTAGGGTTCCCCCTCCGAAGTCGAATACCATGATTTCCAGTTCCTCTTCATTAGATTTATCGATACCATAAGCCAGACTGGCAGCAGTGGGCTCGTTAACCAATCGTACTACATCAAGACCAGCGATGGTTCCAGCGTCCTTAGTGGCGGTCCTTTGGTTGTCGTCAAAGTAGGCAGGCACGGTGATAACTGCTTTTTTCACTTCTTCTCCCAGAAATGCTTCAGCATCCTTTTTAATCTTCTGCAGGATAAATGCTGAGATCTCCTGAGGAGTGTACTGTTTACCTGCGATATCTACTTTGTAACTGGTACCCATCTGTCTTTTAATGGAGGTAATGGTTTTTTCTGGGTTGGTTACAGCCTGTCTTCGGGCGGGTTCTCCCACCAGGCGTTGACCATCATCAGTGAAGGCCACGTAACTAGGGAATGATTTTCCGTACTGGGTGGCTCCCTCTGCACTGGGTATAATGGTTGGTTTACCACCAATCAACACTGCGGCAGCGGAGTTACTGGTTCCCAAGTCAATTCCAATTATTTTTTCTGTTTTAGCCATATTAATTCACCTCTTGCTTTGCATCATTTTTTTAATCATTTTTTTTACAAACTTTAACTTTAGAATATTTTATAACCTTAGAATTCAATTTATAACCCTTACAAAGTTCTTCAACAATTTCTCCATTTTTAAAATCATCATGGGACTCTGCCATGAGTGCTTCGTGTAGGTAAGGGTCGAATTTTTCACCTTCGGCAGTGATTTCTTCCAATCCTTCTCCTTCCAGGATTTTTTTGAGTTTTTGGTAGATGAGATTTACACCTTCCTGGAGATCATCGGATTTGCCTGATTTAAGTGCCCTTTCCAAGTCCTCGTAGGAGTCTATTATTTTAAGAATGAGTTTTTCATTGGCGTAATGAATTTGATCATTTAATTGTTTTTCTGTGTGTTTTTTAAAGTTCTCAAAATCAGCTTGGAGTCTTAAGAGTTGTTCCTTATATTTTTCTATTTCCTGGTCTTTTTGGATGATTTCCTCTTCTTTTTCCTGAAGTTCGTCATTTTTTTCCTGGATTTTTGATTCCAGTTCCTTCAGATCATCCTTCATCTTTGCCATGTCTTTTTTATCGGTCATTTGTTCACCTTTATGGAGGTAATGAGAGGATTAGTAACTTTACCATTATAGTTACCTTTGGTTATATAAATCTTTCTGAAGATCATGGTTATAGTTACCAAAAGTTATATAAATTATTAGTAACCAAAGGTTATATAAAGCTTTCTAAAAAATTGGGATTATAGTAACTAAGAGTTACCATAATATGTAAGGTAATATTTAAATTTTCAGAGGGCCAATGATTTTTTAGATAAGATATATAAAATAAACCAGAAATTGAATAAATTGATTTCATAAAGAATAAAAAAGTGGATTGAAAATGGATTTAGAGTTATTACTGGATGTTATGGGTTGTAAAACCAGAAGGGACATACTGGACCTTTTACAGGATGAACCTAGGTTCGTCAGCCAGATATCCAGAGAACTGGAAATTGGACAGAAAGCCATCATTGAACACCTGCGAGCCATGGAAGAAGCAGGCTTACTCAGCTCCTCATTCCAGAAGATAGAGCGTGGAAGACCTAGAAAATATTATGGCATATCCAATGATGTAGAGTTTCAGATATTCATCAGCCAGGGGACTGTTCGGGTAAAAACACCCGGTCATGAATTCCAGGAACTGCAAATGTTAGAAGAGAGGGCTCGAATGGGAGATGATGTTTCATATGAACTGGAACAACTTATCCAGGACTATGATGAAGCAAAAAAACATGCAGAACTCCTTTTAAGGCAAGTGGATGAAAGAAAAAGAGCCCTGAAAATACGTTCTTTAAATCTGCCAGTCATGTTCGGTGAAGAAGAATCTCAAAATGAAAAACAGTGAATCTATGAGTAACCTCAATTATATACCAGTCATTAATACCAGTAATTATGGTGATATACTAATTTTTTAAATTTTTTATATTCTCTTTAATTTTATTATATTTTTTAATATTTTCTTTATATTATTCGAATATTTCATATTGGGCTCAATGTTGTTTCCCACATTTTAAACCAGCTACTGCGGCCTGTCCCATTGAAACAGAACCATCCCCTGCACAACTGTTTCTATGTTGAATGAAACGGTAACCTGCATCTTCTACAACTTTTTTAATAGTCATACTAATGGCTTCATTGTAGAAAACCCCTCCTGAACCACCAATAGTATCAATACCTTTTTTATGAGCAGCGCTGATGGCCAGTTCAGCCAAACCCTGGGAAACAGCTCTCTGAGCAGAGCATGCCAAGTCTTTGATAGGTGTTCCTTCCAGTTTTTTCTCAACAACTGACATGAGTATGGGGGATGTGTCCAGAACAGTTCTACCTTCATGTTTCACCATCTGGATGGGCAGGTCGAAAAGATCTTCACCAGGATACGCTGCAGATTCAAGTTTCATGGCACATTCTCCTTCATAAGTTCTTTCCCCACATATATGCAGTGACACAGCTAGAGCATCAAGAACTCTCCCGGTACTGGTGGATTCTGTTAAGTTAAAATTTCTTTCCAGTTGATTAGCCACTATTTCAACTTCTTTTACTCCATGGGGAAAATAATCAAGGTAATGGGTCTTCATCAGATCCAGAATTTCTTCTTGATCATAGTAGGGATAAAGCATAGCCATCATCATCCTGACAGGGTAACGGGTGGTTAAATCCCCTCCCGGCATGTTATGGGGCATTAAACTTGCCACTCTCTCATATTCGGCTCCATGAGAATAGAGTATCTCCCCTCCCCAGGCATTACCATCCGCACCATAACCCACACCATCTGCTGCAATACAGATATATTCATCCAGGTCCCAATCCATGGCCAATGCAGCGGCATGGGCATGATGGTGTTGCACCTTCAAAACCGGACAGTTAAACCTTTCACCTAATTCATGGGCCAGTTTAGTGGTGAAAAATTGTGGGTGAAGGTCACAGGTCACCACATCAATCTTGCTGGTTCGAGTAATGCCCATCATATGTTCAATAGCTTCCTGAAGATAGAGAAAGGTCTCGTACTTAGTGGTATTACCTATATGTTGAGATACATAACATTTACCTTCCTTAAGGAGGGAGAAAGTCACATCAATCTCAGGACCCAGAGCTAATACATTCAAATCTGTGTTGATACCTGAAAAATCGTATGGTTCGGGAACATAGCCCCTGGAACGCCGGATAAAAGCCAGGTCACCCCCACGAAAACGCACCACACTATCATCGCAGCGGTTAATAATTTTACGATTATGTAAAAGGTAATAATCCGCCATATTCTCCAGTTTCTTTATTATCTCCTGGTTCTCCGTGAGCATGGGCTCCCCAGGCATGTTGGCTGAGGTCATTATGTAGGCTGGTGCATCGGTGTATGAAAAAAGCAGGTGATGCAGGGCAGAGTAAGGAAGCATCACCCCTAGATTATGAAGTTCAGGTGCAACAAAGGGTGATAGGTAGTAATCATTGTTCTTTTTAAGCACCACAATCGGTCTGTTCCGTGACAGCAAAGTATCCTCTTCAAAATCAGCCACCTCAGTAAAGCTTCGGATGGTGGGAACATCAGGAGACATACATGCGAAGGGTTGGTTCATCCTACCCAGTCTTTCACGCAGTTTCCTTACCGGCACATCATCAATGGTATTTGCCACCAAGTGAGTGCCTCCAATACCCTTCATTGCCAATATATTACCTTCATCCAGGAGATTAGCTGCTTCTTTAATAGGGTTATCTGATTCAATGTTGCCTTTATGGTAAAGGAATACTTCAGGGCCGCATACTGGGCAGCAAGTGGCTTCGGCATGGTAACGACGGTCTTCGGGATCCCTGTATTCTTCCATACAATCTGGACATAGGGGAAATTTTTCCATGGAAGTCCGTTCACGATCATAGGGAATAGAACTGATCACGGTAAAACGTGGCCCACAATCAGTGCAGGCAGTGAAGGGATATAGATATCTTCGGTTTCCCTGTTTTGTAACCTCCTCCAGACAACTATCACAAGTGGCAACATCAGGAGGTATTACCGAGGAGCCTGCAAAGTCAGATGCACTTTCCAAGATCTGAAAACTGTTAAAATCTGATGAAGAGTCACTTTCCAACCATTCCATCTTCAAAGAGTCGATTTTGGATATGGGTGGTTTTTTAAGTTTCAAGTCATTGATGAAAGTTTTTATATTCCTTTCATCACCTTCAACCACTATTTCAACCACATTACCCAGATTTCGCACGTATCCATTAAGATCCAAGCCTTTGGCTATCCTGTAGACATTAGGGCGAAAGCCAACTCCTTGTACAATTCCCTGAACCAGTATACGTGCTTTTTTCAATTTCAAGGCTCCTTGTCATATTGTTTAAAATTTACAATCTTTATAATTTACATTTACATCCAATTTTTCCAAAATTAACCATGTGAAAATTTTGTGGATTATGCATAATAATTTGATTCATCTATAAATGGGATTCAGTTTATAGAATTGTTTTTAACACCTCAATTTATAGTGTCAAATATCACAAGTTTGTTATTCTCAATCATTCGATAACTGTAATTAGTTTATTTTGCGTATGTTACACAACGCACACAATTAACTCTAGCAAATATTAGGCATCTGCTTATCATCAAAGTATTTATTTTCTAAATTATATGGAATTTATAATTCTGAATCAAACTCAACTCACTATCTTTCAAAAATGATTCATTTTCCTCTTTATCTATTCCAAAACGCCAAAGCTCATTATCTTTCTTCACACCCTTAATATTTCAGATTCTTCATAATAAAGGTTTTCTACTCTATGATTGATGAAATAAACATAGTCAAGAACAATTTAAGGCATATTCATATCTATTCAATATATACATAACCAAAAATCATCATTAAAAACAAAGCAATTTTTCAGTAAAGGGGGTTAATGTTTTAGTCGTGTTTTTTGGGGATTGATCCTATAGGTTATAGTATTTTAATCAATTTAATGAATTGAAAAAATAACTAAAATAATATTTGATGTAGTTGGGTCATGATTTTTATTAAAATAACACTTAATTTTATCCGTTTTCAAATTAAATTATCGAAATATGGCAGAAATGTCTCTAATTACATATTTGGGAGTTAAATATAAATATTATATTAAATAATCCTGTTTTAGGCATATTTATGTATTTTAGCAGGGTATGATCTATTTAATAAATAAATTTTGCTATTTAAGCTATAATGATGGGGGAATATGAATAGAAAGTAATAAATATAATATTAGTTTGACTATTCATGTTATCGTTTGAGTTGATTTATATATGTCTTATAAGTGGCAATGCATTAACATAGAATGTGACTATAAAGAATATGGGAATAAAGGCGATAAATGTCCTAAATGTGGCAGATCTTTTTATAAAGTAGATAATGAAGAAAGCAAGAAGATTTTTGGAATAAAAGACAAATATAAATCGGATCCTAATTCTATCAGGAAAAATAAATATCATCCGCTGATTGCAATTATAATAGGGTATTTAATATCCGGTATTTTACATTTGTTTCAACGTTTTTTACCGAATGTTCCTTTATCATCGATAATCTTATCAATACTAATAACTATTTTGGGGGGATTCATCGCTACATACTTGTCCAGAACCAATAAAGCAATTATCGGATTTTACGAAGGTTTATTAGTCTCCATACTTACTTTTTTAACGACGATTTTAATCTTTAAAACTGGATTAACCTTGGAAGATGGGTTTGTTTTGGTTTTGGTTTGGCCCATATCTGGACTTGTTGGAGGATATATAGCGAAAATGTTAAGGTCACACTCAGAATAATGGAATAGGAATACAATTTTATTTTTTACATTAAAGATGTTTTTATAAACTTGTGGGGTGGCATTTATTAATACAATTGAAATTGTTCGTTTAGAGGTAGTTAAATGAAAACAGGTTCAATTATAATGATAATAATGGGTTGTATTTGTGTAGTTATAGGATTATTACCATTATTTTTACACAGTAACTTGGTATCGAACAGGTTTCTTGTGTTAGGAGGAATACTCTTGATCATATTCGGGGTATTCTATAACAAAGGTTATTATACTAAAAATTTTAGGGCTATGTTTAGTGTAATTGCGCTATGGGGATTAATTTTACTGTATATTTTTTTATTTAGAACCAATGAATATCTAAAATGGACGAATACATTTTATATTCTAATTGGACTTTTCATATTACTCATTATTACCTTTGCTGGAGTTTATATTCGTAGACTTAAAAAGGGTAATTTATAAAATATACGCTATGAAAAATTGTTTTTTACAAAATCGGAATAAGCTAGAGATAATTATATTAGAAGTTTTAATCAACTTACAATATTAATAGATATTATAATCATAGTAATTTGGAATTTTCTGGAAATTTTTAAGATAGTGAGGGATTATGAATGGTAAAAAAGTATAACTTAGGGTTTCTGGGAATTTTAGTTATTGTATTAATAGGTATTGTAGTTATTAATCATTCAAGCCCCAATAATAATGATAATAAAGTTTTCGAAAATCAATTTATAAAATTCAATTATTCATCCGATTTAAATGTAGTTGATTATTCCAATAATACCACATTGTTAGTGGTAATATATGAAGGGGATGTGGATCCGTCTAATTGGGAAATAAATGCAGTTGGGACAATACGTGTAACAAAAGATAGTCCAAAGAATATTGATTGGAATGCAAACAACATAAAAGAATTTAAAAATGTTACCATATCAGGATATAAAGCCCTAGTTGAATATGATCAACTGAATTCTGGAGCTATCATATTTCTGAACGATAGTGCCGCGATAACTGTAATGCTGAACAGTGGATGTGATCCTTATGTAAATACTATATTAAATTCATTTGAAATTAAAAAAATACCACCTCAATTAACAATTTTAGAAAATATACTTCAACCTCCTGTGTAAATAAACATAATGGCTTGAAGCATCAACTAATTGTAATAACTTTATCCTTCATTTTACAAATAAAATAAACATAATACTATTCTATTAAGTGAATAATCTTAATCCCCATTCTATTTTATGTTTTTGGCCGGATGCGCCTGCAACAACGACCACTCCGCAAGTTTACTCTTAACTAAAACCACAATTGGCACCACTATCCCCCAACTGAAAAACTAGGAACTAATATTTTCTTTTCCATATCAATTGGAACTAACTGTTAAACTAGAATCGCCTCACCGGCAGTCGTTTGACTGCATTATACAACACCAAATCCTATTTAACTAACATTTCAAGCAAATTCAGCCTACAAGCTGGTCAACTTAGTTATATTAAATGTAACCTGCTTCACTACTAATTGACAAAAATTTATTTTTGAAGTTTAGGATATGTAATGGGCTGAAAACTATGTTTTATTATTGATGGAATCAACAAGATTGAAGATATTTCACTAGAAAATAATCAAAACACAAAAATTAATTGTTATATAAATGTGTCACGTACCTAACTCGTTTTTATTATTAATATCCATAGTTCACAAATACTTTATGATTTAATGCCAATTGTTTTTAATACTCCAACTTTATATATAAAATTGATGAGCAAGAATAATATGAAGAAAATACTCCAAGAACTAATTAATGGCAACTTATCAGTGGAAGAAGCTGAAAAAATGCTTAAAACCATGCAAATAGTTGAATTGGAGGATTTTGCCAAGTTAGACACCGCCCGTGATATTCGCACAGGCTTTCCTGAAGCTATTTTCGCAGAAGGTAAGAATGATCAGGAACTGGTGAAGATAATCCAGAACTGTGCAAAAAGAGGTAGAGTACTGGTAACTCGCCTGAATGAAGATAAATACAGTAAAATCAAAAATGAGTTACAATCTATTCAAAATGAAGATTTTAAAATAGAATACAATCCTAAAGCCCGCATATTACTAATTAAAGATCAGGAAATAGAAAAGGAGGGCAAAATTGGCATCATCACTGCCGGTACTTCCGACATACCAGTGGCAGAAGAAGCCCGTATTGTGGCAGAAGAAGCAGGATGTGAAGTTTTAACCTCTTATGATGTGGGAGTAGCTGGAATCCACAGATTATTCTCCCAGATCCGAAGGATCCTAGAAGAAGAAGTAAAGGCCATCATTGTAGTGGCAGGTATGGAAGGAGCATTACCATCAGTAGTGGCTGGACTAGTAGATATTCCAGTAATAGGAGTACCAACTTCTGTGGGTTATGGAGTGGGTACTGGAGGATTTACAGCACTTAATGCCATGTTACAATCTTGTGCTCCTGGAATTGCCGTAGTAAATATTGATAACGGATTTGGAGCCGCAGTATTTGCTGTGACTGTGGTAAAACAAGCATTAAATGATTGATATCTCGGATCCCATTATAACATAGAATAAAAAGGAAAAATCACTTCAACAAAAAAGATCACTTACAAGATCATATTGAACAGCATCAAGGTAACAAACACGAAAGCATACCATTTTTCGTTTTGAAGATTTAATCTTCCTGTTTTCAGTAACCATTCTAGTAAACTGGCTAAGATCACCATTAAAATTATGGCAAATCCTATTCCAACTAAAACGTCTGAAAGGAAATGAACACCTACAAAAATTCGACTAAGTGCCAGGTTTATGGCAAAAAAAAGCAAAAGTGATGCTAAAACTACTTTTTTCCGGCTTCTTTTAAATGTTTCATTGTTGGTTAAAAAACAAAGAATTAAGGGTAAAGTGGCTGCAAACGCCTGAAAAGCATGTCCGGAGGGGAAAGAAAGACCAGTCACATAATATAGGCTGTTAATATCGGCATAAACGGCCCATGGTCGCGGACGAGCGAAAAAATCCTTAAAAATGTCGATCATAGGATTTCCAATGGCAACGGTCATAATAGCTAAAAATATAACCAGGCGATACGGTTTTAACATGTCAATTTGGAATGATGTGAGATATAAGATTAGAAGTATCAGTAAACTAATAGGAAGCATGTAATTGGTATAACAATACCAGAAACCAGCAAAGAAAGGATTAATACGCAGAGAATTGAAACTGGCCACAACCCAGTAATCCAAACCCGGAGTAAAATAGACAATAAGAGCAACTATCCACAAAATAGCGGCGCATGAAAGTAATACTAATTTTTTTCGGGTTCCAAACTCAAATAATTTCAGTTCGGAAGTTTTGTGGATGTTTCCATTCATTTCTATCAACTTGGTTTATCTTAAGTAATTTGAGAGTGTAATATTAAAATGAGTGTATATAAGTTAATCTTTCACTTAAGAATGCTTAATTGGGATGGATTAATTTTCCTATTCTACCTTATCTCCACAGTATTTTTTCCCCCACTCGCATAGGGAATCTAATATAGGGAGTACAGATTCTCCTTTAGGGGTTAGTGAGTATTCAACTTTGGGGGGTACTTCCGGATAAACCTTTCTATTGATTATATGGTCTCTTTCCAACTCTCGCAGGGTTTTTGTCAGCATTCTCTGGCTTATGTCTGGTAATTTCTTGTTTATCTCGTTAAATCTAAGTTTACCATCTTTTAAAGAGCATAATACTAGTGATTTCCATTTACCGCCGATTTCATTAATAGCAGCTTCCACGGAGCAGATATATTCATGGTTTTTCCCGTTACTGGTCATATGATCCCCATCATAATTTACTATATTTAATTTAATTAAGTTCTGCGATAGTTAAATTAAATCATGTTCATTGGATTATGGTTACACTCAACTTATTTTATGAAAGGACTGACTAATTAATGCTCACTCAAGGGGTACTAAGTATACTTTATGTAAGTATATATTATCCATGTCAGTACACACTTTAAATACTATTAGTTACTTTTTTATATTGTTGAACTTATCGAGGTGAAAAAATGCTAGTAAAATTTGATTTACAACATTTCTGCTGTGGACCTAAAGGCTGTGAAATAGAAGTTGAATACGGCGAAATGATGGACGCAGAATAAAACAAAATAAAAAACGCTTTTAAAAAACTTTTTTTATTTTAAATATTTTTCCATTTTTTTTAGATTTTCATATTTTTACAAGATTTTATTTTTACTGGTTTAAAAAATAAGACTTAAGGGGGTTAGTATAAATGGATGTTTTTGAAGCAATTACTGAAAGAAAAAGTATTAGAAAATATAAGAACGTTGCAGTTGAGGCTGAAAAATTAGAAAAAATATTGGAATCAGCTCGTCTCGCACCATCTGCTGCTAACAGGCAGGAATGGAAGTTTTTAGTAGTGAAAGATCAGGAGATCCGTGATAAACTGGTTGAAGCAGCGAACGGGCAGAAATTCGTGGGACAAGCACCAATAACTATTGTGGCATGTTCCACAGAATCTGAAAGAATTATGCCCTGTGGACAGCGCGCTTACCCTGTTGATCTATCCATTGCAGTGTCTTTCATGATACTGGAAGCCACAGAGCTTGGTCTGGGAACCTGCTGGCTAGGAGCATATGATGAAGTAAAAATCAAAGAAATCTTAAGTATTCCTGAGAATATTCGCGTACCTACCATATTTACCTTAGGATATGCCGATGAAAACCCAGCACCACGACCAAGAAAAGGTATAGATAATGTGGTGTGTTATGAAAAGTATCAATAACCTTTAATTTTTTTTTATTTACAGTGTATATGGACATTTATTTATTATTTCTCCCATGAGGGCAGATATAAACACACAATCCACAAACACTCCATTTTTCACCTTCATTAAGATATTTTTCACATTTTCCCGCATCGTAACGTATTTCTCGGGGTTCATCCTCATGGAAAGCTGCACCGGTGAATGCAGAGACCGGACATATGTCCACACATTCACTACAATTACCACACTTTTCATCCAAAGAAGTCCCAGTAACTGGGAGTGGTGCATCAGTTAGTACGGTTATCCACCGCACCCTAGGCCCTGCTTCTGGTGTTATTAACATGCAACTTTTCCCAATCCATCCATGACCTGCTAGATGGGCTGTTAATTTATGGGAAAAAAGAGCACAGATCCTTTCATCATCATATCGTTCAGATGCAGGTAAGGGCAGAACACGATAACCTGCATTCTGAATATAACTGCTTAAACATGACGCCAAAAGATCCAACCGACGGTTTATAACTTCATAACCATGATGATGGTAGTTAACAGCCACCGAACGCTCTTTCCGATGGGGAAGATCATCCACAATACTGTCCATAATCCGTATACCCAGTGAAATGCCCCGGGGATAGGAAGCAACTTCATCACCCCCCTGTTCTCTGATGAAATTTTGGGCTAGTGATAGGTCTGCCACCCCATAAAAATCTACCCCTTTCCTACGAGCAATTATCCTTAAATCCTGATCTAATCGGTTTATATTCTCCTGAAGATCCATTTAAATCATCCTTAATCCTATTTGGTCTGTGAAGCTCTATTTTTTACCGTAAAGCACCACAAAATTGTAATATTTGTAATAAACATCCACATCTTGGTAACCAATTTCATCCAGCCATTTCAAGTTATCTTCCAAAGGGGCAGGATTATCCAGTTTCATACGGTCATATATGATCCTTTTTTCAGATTCAGATAGGGATCCTACCTCTATTTTGTCCATCCAGTTTTGCTGATATTCTTCCTCATTGGCAGGATGAGGTCCCAGAACCTGATCGGCATTAATAAAGATACCACCAGGATTCAGGTGTTCATGCACTTTATGGTACAGGAACTTTTTATCTTGGTGTTCCAGGTGATGGATGGAGAGGGATGAAATTACAATGTCAAAAAATCCTTCAAAATCATATTTCAAATAGTCTGTGGCCACATAACTGAAATTAGGTGCATTTTCGAACCTGGCCCGGGCAATGTCCAGCATTTCTTCAGATAAATCAAGAAGAGTGAAACTGCCTTCAGGGTACCGATCATAGAGATAACTAGTTAGCAACCCAGTACCAGCACCTAAATCAAGTACTTTTGGATAGGGCGTGTCAAATGTAGCTAAATCAGATGTTACTTGATAAAGATCCCCCATACAGGGAATAACATGCTTCCGCTGCTGGTCATATTCATCAGCTCCTCTACTGAACTTTTCCTTTAACAACTGATCAAGGCTTTTCTTCTTCAAAAACAATCAACTCCTAAATATTTCCACACGATTAATCTTAAATTACTTTCTATCAGGTTTAATTATTTGTTTAAGTGTTATGGACCGTGGACGAAATCCGTAACCTTCATAAAATGACAATGCTTCCTGGTTACCCGTAGCCACCACCACTTTTCTAGTCCTGACACCTTTTTCATCCATCCACTTTAAGGAACGTTTCATTAATTCTTTACCAACGCCCAGAGATCTATACCTTTCTTCAACATAGATGGAATCAATTTCTCCCTCATTTTCAGGGGATAGGGTGGTGATACAGTATGCCACCAGAATTCTCGAGTCCTTATCCTCAACCAAAATAATCAGCATCTTTCCACCATGCGACTTCTTCAGGAGCACCTCCTTGCGCTCCTGGAAAGTGAAATTTGCATAATGTTCCTGGAAATCTGATTTTTGATTCAGGTGATGTTCATTGAGTTTTTCCCATAAGGACTGAATTAAATCCAGAGATTCAGATCCAGTTTCAATAAACGTTAAATTTACCATCTAACCCACCCCCAACATCATATTCCATAAATACTGATCATATTCTTCAATCCCCTCTTTTTAACATCATTTGAATACTGATCTGAATAAATAAATAAATAAATAAATAATTGATTACAATTTGATTATTTAGCTTTTTCCTGATTATTTACCTTTCCCTAAGACATTAGGACATACACTTCTACATAAATGACATCTTTTTAAAACAAACCCTCTTTCTGTTACAAAGTTCGATAAGGTTCTGCAATTTTTTTGATTAACTGTTTCACCATCCAAAGCTTTTTGAGGGCACTTATCCATACAAAGACTGCAATTTTCTCTACAAACACTAAAATCTGCTATTGGATCACTTTCCAATTTGATATCAACCAGAATCGCCCCCATCTGGATCATATTACCATATTTTTCATTTACCAGAAGTGTATTTTTTCCCATAACGCCCAAACCCGCTAAATAACCGGCATGCCGCAATGATAAAACACCTCTAGCATACTGAGTTTCAGCTTCCCAGTATTCTGACGGATCATCAGAAGGTATGGGAACTGTTTCTACCCCTGAATCTTCTAAAATCAGGCAAAATTCAACTCCTATTCTATCAACTTCCAGAGTAACCATGTTGCTTGCGTGAGTGTATGGCACACAGCTTTCAGCTGATAAAGAACCTGCTGGAACTCTTTTGGCGAAAACTATCACAGATTCACACTTGGAATAGATGTCTAATGGACTAAATCCAGAGGGAGCATCTTGAAATCTTTCAACACTAGCGATTCCACAAAGGTCAGCACCAAGTTCGTAAGCGATATTTTTGATTGTTTTGGAATTCATGGAATCATCAATCCTACTTTTATTTTAATCAAATATCTATTATTTTCCAATTCATTAACCATATCTATTGAACAATCGACAGATAGCAAGGCAAATCCAATATTTCAAATCCTTATCACTCCCTCGTACAACTTTTAATTTGAAAAGTCCGTCAGGATTCTGTCGATTGCATAAAAAATTCAATCCTTCCCATATATAGGAATTGTCTGCTGTAAATCCCAGTAAGGATAATGAATCCAGAGCACTGATAACATCGGTGAACCAGAAAGGATAAGAAACTCTTTCCCAATATTCTTTATTCTTCCGGTCAGGATATTTATCCGCCTGAAAAAATCTACTGGCCAGTAGCACTCCTGCCTTTTTTGCATCTTCAGCTTTGCGATATTCCGGGTGTGCTGCGAAGGCGCGAAGCACCATACCTGTCACCAGGTGAGAAAATGGTCGGGAATGATCCGGTAATTTTGGATCATTATCCAGCATTGCTTCTTTTAGATTCATACCAGAAGTTCGGAAAGGAATAACCCAACCTCCATCATCTTGTTGTATGCTTAAAAGCCAACGGAAACCTTTTTTGATATGTTTGTCATTCTCGTAACCTGCTTTTATTAAAAGTTCCATAATGGCTGAAGAATAAGTGGGAGCATATTACCATAAATACCTCTAAAATCACCTTCGGAGGTCTGACAACTGAAAAAATATTCTGCTGCATCCTGTATTTGATGATGGTTTCTGTTAAATCCATATTTTTCAATTAATTCTCCTAAAATTCGATAAGTTTCCAACTGGTCATAGTTCTCCCTGGAACGCAGATCTTCTCTGATTTTACCAGGATATTTCCAGGAACCATTTCCCTGTTGTTTTTTAAGAATCTTCAAAACAGAGGGAAACTGCCATAAATCAGTGACAGATCCTACTTCTTCACCTAAAAGATCCCTACGAGTGAAATATTCAACTGCAGGATTATCACAGGATAATAAAATGGGAATAGGGTTTATTTTCAATTTAACGGCTCCTGAGCTCATGAAATTTGCCTCAAATTAGTATCTATTATTTCCAAAAAATTATCCATCATCTCAATTATCCATCATCTTCAAAGAGTTCTGCTGCAGGGCATCCAAGTTCTCTCTGCCTGCAGTGTTTGCAAGTTAAGGATCTGATGAATGCATTACCTCCTGAACCCAGAATTAAAATGATTATCATAAGTAACAGGATGATCCAACTGAATTTGTTTATTAAGATGATAATTCCACCAGCCAGGGGAAATAAAAAGACCAAAAAATCTGGCAGGACAGTGTACCATGAGACATTCTTCTGGGTGAATAGTTCAGGATTGCCTCTTTTGAAAAAATAAGAGGATAAAAGACCTTTACCAAAGGCACAGGTTTTCCCATAATAATAACAGTTGACACAACCTTTCTTCATCAACCGGATTTCCATAACTAGGCAAAAAACCAGGTACAATACTGAGAAGATGATTCCCAGACCATAAAGTATGAAGGCACCGAGGATGTAGATGGAAATGGATAGGGCATTGGATAAAATCACCATCCATAACGGATAGTTCTCATAACATCCATTTTCCAATTAAATCCCCCCTTATTTATGGATTTCATTCGTTAATTTGCTTATAAATCTGGAAGATGCTTAAGCTGCTCTAAAACATAACCTCTGATTTTATCAGGTTCTGGCAAGTCCAACAGGAGTTCATGGTTCTTTATTAACAGATAAAGTAGACTTTCATATTTTCCCCCACATCCACATTTTTCGAATTCCTTTTTGAGGGGTAAAACCTGGTCTTCATAACACTCCTGGCAGCGGATGACATTTTTAGCCCCGGAACACTTCCCTCTTTTGGCCAGAGGCTCCCCATCCACTTCTACAATGTCCATGGAAAAGTCCACCACCGGTGCGTTACTGATGGAAGTTCCAATTCCATATGCGTCCACCAAAGGATTAAGTTCAGGAAGGTTTTTTTCTTTAATCCCACCACTTACAAAGATTTTCACATGTTCAAATCCCCTTAAATCCAATTCCCATCTTGCCTCTTTCAGAATATGGTAAAAATCGCCACGTCGAGATGAAGGTGTGTCAAAACGTATGGCATATAGTTTTTCACCTAAAGCCTCTGCCACGTTCAAAGATTCAAATTTTTCATCATTGAAGGTGTCAATAAGTGCAACCCGATTCACATCGGGATCTATCACCTCATCAAAAGCTCTCACAGCGTTGACAGTAGAACCAATACATATAATCAGGGCATGGGGGATGGTTCCCAAGGGATCTTTTCCTATAATCTCCCCACTTTTAATAACGGACACACCATCACAGCCACCAATAAAAGCGCTCCTTTCTATCATAGGGGCAATGGCCGGGTGCATTCTCCGCGCACCAAAACTCATCACCAGGCGTTCCCCTGCCAGTTTCCGGTAACGGGCAGCCTGAGTGGCAATGCCCGTGGCCTGACAGAGAAATCCAAGTATAGCTGTTTCAAAAA
>Ga0334901_1001875_pt1 | contig 19789 bp, 12 predicted proteins | sample GraSluR3_MG_3_FD_207216 | JGI IMG/M metagenome (GOLD analysis project Ga0334901, IMG submission 207216) | Sludge microbial communities from methane-producing bioreactor in Wageningen University, Netherlands - Granular Sludge_15_08-R3 | ecosystem: Engineered > Bioreactor > Anaerobic >... | reverse complement strand
AGGTCTTGTTGCGGAACTTGATATTCATATACATATTGTTTGAGATGCGGCTGGAGAATGCAACCCATGCTTTTGCGCCTTTTTCACCCATGAAATCTATCTCCATATCCTCCCAATCCCAATGCGAGATGCCGTGCCCATACCAATAGATGAAGGAGCCTTGCATCTTCAGAGACTGATTGAAGTTGTGCGTGTAATTTACTCCGATGTAGTCTCCAGTCATCAGGGTCATGGCAGCAGCCATGGAATTGTTGCCGGGCTCAGCAGGATTTGTAAGCGAAGTATATGGGGGGCTTAGCACAGTGTTATAGCGATACTCCAGCTCCAGAAAGTTGCGATTGGAGAGGAATGTGCGAATCGCCACTGTATACTCATTGGTCTTGGAGACCCCTCTGTCTGCCAGATCATCATAACGATTGACCTGATTTTTATAGCGCAATCTCATGCCCAATTGGTACAAGGGGCGAAATTCCAATTCACTCTGGAATCTGGCGCTGCGGCGTCCGTCGCTGAGCCTTTCCCAAAGATCCAGATAGCTGCGGCCAACTGTGAAGTAGTTGTTGAATTTATACCGGGTCTCAAAGTATACTCCACGTTCTGGCTGGCTTTGGTTGCTATTCTGGAAAATGTCGGAGATCGTTGGATTGGTCAGGGCATAGATGTTTTTTTCCAGGATCGTATCGTCGAAGCGTTCGTGCTCGGAAAAACTGTTGCTATAAGGATTCTCAAAATCCACATCGTAATTTCTGAATAAAGTAAGGAAATACAGATTCTCAAACTGGGTGTGAGCACTTACCAGATAAGCTTTGGGATCGTCCCCCAGCTTGTGATCTTCGCCATCCACAGAGAGCTCTGCATATTCGCCCTGGATCGATGTATTGCCCAGGACGGTGCCGCCGTCAAAGCCAATCACGCGACGGTAATCTCTGCTATAGCTATCGGTCTGGGTGCTATACATATTTGAGACCTCAGAATTCAGGGTCTTTTGCAGCTTGGTATAATAATATGAATCCCTGATGATCACCGGCAAGAGCTGATTGTAGTCTGGCACCACCAGATGGGCATTGTCGTACAATGCAGTATAGGTGGTGAAGCCCAGGCGAGTGCCGATAAAGGGACTCACCTGCAGATGAGTGCCCCAGAGCTTCTCGCGCATTGCGTCCTTGCGTGTGGCCAGATTGATGTATGGCATGGCAAAGGGCACGTAGTTTTGTCCCGGACCCGGAGTGGGATTGAGCACATCGTTGAAGATCGCTTCCGCTTCCATCATAGTGTCGTTCCCATAGGGCAGGGTGGGATTCACATAGCCAAAGAGCTTGCGCTTGTTGGTCGAGACTTCACTGCCATCATCATATGTATAGCGGCGAATATTATTCTCAAGATAGTATTGCCCATTTTCGTCGCTAAAGACATCGTTGCCATATTCATCCCGCATCACATAGCTGCCATCAGGGTTGATATAGGCCAGGGCGTCTTTTTCATCATCAGAGACAAAGAACGATGCGCCAAAGCGTGGATTCTTGATCTCGATGGCTGCTCCCTTCAGAGCGTATTCCTGAGTGCGGGAGAGATCAGGTGTGATGCCCATGATCCGCTTGCTAAAGCCAAAGCCTGTCTTGCGGGCACTGTAAAAATCTGTATTCTCCATCACCAAGCCTTCGCCATAGGTGGCGCGATAGTGACCCAGATACAGCTTCAAAGCGGTGTTTTCCATCCAGGGCAAGCTGGTATTTTCGTAGCCGGCAAAGTATTTGCTATTTCTCAGGATCTCACGATCCATTGAGGAATCATCCCCAGAAAAAAGCAAACCACTATTTGCCTTGGGAGAGTAGTGCATAAAGCCAGCTTTGAGGTTGTTCCCATAACGCATGCGCAGCTTAAACATCATATCGGGTTCTACCTGGTCTATATTAAAATATCCCCAATATGAATTACGCTTATCATGAGGTATAGTGACCCAATTATTGCCAAAGCTTTTGGGTACAAATGCCTCGTGCAGCATGTCGTACTGTCCCTCCTCATAGGGGCGGGTGTAGTACAGAGCTGATGCGTCAAACATGAGCCGGTTTTTTACCGGGGGTTCACGATAGTAGACGTAGTTGCGCAGGTTTGTGTAGCCATAATACGAAAGACCGGGAGTATTACGCAAATCCCGAGTATCCGAGATCGTATCACCACGAGCTACCCGTTTCAGGATTGCCACGGCATCGACGGCTGAGACATTGGGCAAGCTGATGAAGTCATCAAAATGCATGCGATTGACATTCTGTGGCGTCATCAAATAATCTCGCCAGATATCTGCCATCCCTTCTGAGGCTCCTTCGTTGCTATCCAGCCGTTCGATGAAGTCTCGAATCTCCTGCCTGCGGATGGAGACCTCGTCCGTCTCGGTATAGATCGAAACCACTACCAAAGGGCGAATGCGGTTCAAGGTTCTTTGATCTATTGAGGGTATATCCCTCAGGTCAAAGATATTGTCAAAAATCTTGACAAAGGTCCGGTAATCATAGATGTCCCTCGCCTGAGCTTCCGTGATGGGAAGCTGCATTAGTTCCTGCAAGGAGGCCCTGTTCAGGTCTACCTTGGCGGCGAGAAAGCCTATACACCATAGGGCAAAGAGCATCAAAAAGAGCTTTTTCATCGCGTATCCTTATATTTCACGTTTTTGATCGAGCGAATATCTATTCCTGAATCTAAGCGGAATATCAGCTGAATGCACATTATAAAAATCGTTCATTATCTGTAAAGCTATTTTTTGCTACTTGTTTTTGCTTGACAGCCACACTATTTACCACAATTTTGCAGGATAAGTAATATCAAGGGGAAGCACCATGCGCAAGATATCCTTTGTCCTCTGTGTCATAATGGTTTTCGTGACTACCGTGTCTGCCAGGAAAAAGCAAAACCAACGCCCTGCCTGGGTGGATAACCCAGCAATGGAGTATAATACCTTGCAATACTTAAGCGCCGTTGGGGTAGGCTCAAATAGATCTCAGGCGGAAGATAATGCCCGGGCAAATCTGGCCCGCATCTTCGAAAGCAGAATCTCCAGCGAAAGCGGCTATGAAGAGCGTTATCAAGAGCTTGTTTCGGGATCAGATGCCAGCTTCAGCAATCTCACAGACCAATCTGCCCGCGTTCAGGTACTCAGCTCGCTAACCCTCAGCAATGTACAGATCGGTGCGAGCTGGACCGATGATCTGGGGCAGGTATATGCCCTGGCATATCTGCATCGAAGCTCCACGGCAGAGCTTTACCACGCTAAGATAGAGGACAATCGCCGCAAGGTGATGGCTCTATTGAGCCGTACCCTGGAACTGGAGGGAAGCTGGGATCGCTTTGCTTTGCTTTCTTCGGCTGATGCACTTAGCCGGGAAAATCAAAACCTCATTGCGCAATTGCGCATAATCAGCAGCGATGATGCCGTCCTCGCTGCCACAAGCATGCCCTATGATCCCGAAGTGCTGAGCGCACAAGCCCAGGCCGCCGGTGCAGAGATCAGCTTTGAAGTGATCTGTGAAGCCCAGGAAGGCCAAGCGCTTTTGCCCCAGATCCGCGAAGTGATCACAAACCTTGGCTTCCGGGTGGCGCCAAATTCCTTAAACCAGGTCAGATATTCCTATTCGACAGAGGAATTGAGTCTGGATAATCCCCGCAATAAATACATTCGCTACCAGGTGAGCATCAGCGTTCTGGACGATCATGGGCATCAGATCTTCACCTTTACAGATGGCGGCAGAGAAGCACATTTTACCTTTCAGGATGCCCGGGAACGCGCTCTGCGCACGGTAAGCGGCAAGCTAAGCTCAGAATTTAACGGCAAGCTTAAAAGTTATCTGCAAGACAAGGCTATGATCGATTTTTAGCAGGGCTTTGGCTGCCGGAGCGCCATTGACAATTCTCAAGCTCTCCGGATCCTGCTGCCACCACATCTTGCTTATTCGCCAAAAAGCCGAACTGCCGCAAAAGTAGTTGACAAAATACTGTCTTCTAAGTTTATGGAAAAACTAAGTTAATAAGCCTATTCATTGCTTTCATGGAGGATAAATGACTGCAACTAAACGTGTATACCTTTTTGGTAACGGACACGCCGAAGGGAAAGCCGATATGAAGAATCTCCTGGGTGGAAAAGGTGCAAACCTCGCCGAGATGAATCTCATCGGTGTTCCCGTACCCCCCGGATTTACAATTACTACCGATGCCTGTACCGAGTACACCCAGATGGGAAGAGACAAATTGCGTGATTTGCTCACAGACGAAGTAAAAGCCGCTGTCAAGCAAGTGGAAGAGCTGATGGGCATGGATTTTGGTTCAGACGAGAATCCGCTCCTGCTTTCCGTGCGCTCCGGCGCCAGAGCTTCAATGCCCGGTATGATGGATACCATCCTCAATCTTGGCATGAACGATAAAGCCGTGCAAGGCATCATCAAAAAGACCGGTAACGAGCGTTTTGCCTGGGATAGCTATCGCCGCTTTGTGCAGATGTATGGCGATGTAGTCTTGGGTCTCAAACCCCAGAGCAAAGAAGAAGAGGATCCCTTTGAAGTGATCATTCACAAAATGAAAGAAGATAAAGGCGTGGAAAACGACCTTGATCTGAGCAGTGACGACCTCAAAACCTTGGTCCAGCTCTTCAAAAAAGCCGTGAAAGATTCCACCGGCCACGACTTCCCGGATGATCCATGGGAACAGCTCTGGGGCTCAGTCTTCGCCGTTTTCGATAGCTGGAACAACGATCGGGCTGAGTATTATCGCCAGCTCAATGGCATCCCACACGAATGGGGCACAGCCGTAAACGTCCAGGCCATGGTCTTTGGCAATATGGGCGATACCAGCGCCACCGGCGTGGCTTTCACCCGTGATGCCGCAACCGGAGAAAACATCTTCAACGGTGAATACCTCATCAACGCCCAAGGCGAAGATGTCGTTGCCGGAATCCGTACTCCTCAGGAAATCACTCTGGAAGGCTCCCGTCGTTGGGCAAAGCTTGCCGGCGTATCCGAAGAAGAGCGCAAGGCAAAATACCCTTCACTCGAAGAAACGATGCCCACAGTGTATAAAGAACTCTTTGATATCCAGAAAAAACTGGAACAACACGCCCGCGATATGCAGGATGTGGAATTCACGATCCAGGATGGCAAACTCTGGATGCTGCAGACCCGTAATGGCAAGCGCACCGGATTTGCCATGGTGAAAGTAGCCGTTGATATGCTCTCAGAAGGTCTGATCGACGAAAAGACAGCCCTCTTGCGCATGGAACCCAGCAAGCTCGACGAGCTCTTGCACCCTGTCTTCAAAAAATCTGCCCTGGCAGAAGCCAAAGTGATCGCCAAAGGCCTTCCAGCATCTCCCGGAGCAGCAACCGGCCAGATCGTATTCTTCGCCGATGACGCAGAGGCATGGGCAAACAACGGGAAAAACGTGATTTTGGTCCGTACCGAAACTTCCCCTGAAGATCTGCGTGGCATGAACGTGGCTAAAGGAATCCTCACCGCTCGCGGCGGCATGACCTCTCATGCGGCAGTGGTAGCGCGTGGCATGGGTAAATGCTGTGTTTCCGGAGCCGGGGCACTGGTGATAAACTATAAAAAACGCACCATGACCGTCGATGGTAAGACCTTCAACGAAGGTGATTGGATTTCCCTCAATGGCTCCACCGGGCAAGTACTGGAAGGCAAAGTGGAGACACAGGATCCCGAACTCAGCGGAGATTTTGCCACCATCATGGAACTCGCCGACAAATATACCAAGATGAAAGTGCGTACCAATGCCGATACTCCCAAGGATGCCAAAGTTGCTCGCAATTTCGGTGCTGAAGGAATCGGACTCTGCCGCACAGAACATATGTTCTTTGAAGGTGACCGCATCAAAGCTATGCGCGAGATGATCCTGGCTGACGATGAAGCTGGACGCCGCAAAGCATTGGACAAACTTCTGCCGATGCAGCGCAGCGATTTTGAAGGCATCTTCACAGCGATGGATGGCTTCCCGGTGACAGTACGTCTCTTGGATCCGCCCTTGCACGAATTTGTGCCTCACGAGGAAAAAGATCAGGTCGCGATCGCCAAAGAACTTGGCATCGACGCTCAGAAAGTCAAAGAAAGAGTGGATTCCCTGCATGAGTTTAACCCCATGCTGGGTCACCGCGGTTGCCGCTTGGGCAATACCTATCCAGAGATTACCCAGATGCAGGCAAGAGCCATCATCGAAGCCGCTATAAACGTTAAAAAACAAGGCGTGAAAGTGCTTCCTGAGATCATGGTCCCGCTGATCGGAACCCTGGCAGAATTTAAGCTGCAGGAATCCATCATCCGCGAAACCGCAGAAATGGTCTTCAAAGAGACAGGCGAAAAGGTCGATTACATGGTGGGAACCATGATCGAGATCCCGCGTGCCGCCCTTACTGCCGACAAAGTGGCAGAGAGCGCTGAATTCTTTAGCTTTGGCACAAACGACCTCACTCAGATGACCTTTGGCTATAGCCGTGACGATGCCGGCACCTTCCTGCCGATCTACCTGCAAAAAAACCTGCTCAAATCCGATCCCTTCCAGGTTTTGGATCAAGAAGGCGTAGGTCAGCTCGTGGAAATGGGGACAAAACGCGGTCGCAGCACCAGGCCCGATCTCAAGGTCGGAATCTGTGGTGAACATGGCGGCGAGCCCAGCAGTGTGGAATTTTGCCACCGCGTAGGCATGAACTACGTAAGCTGCTCTCCCTTCCGAGTACCGATCGCACGTCTCGCAGCAGCGATGGCTGCCATTAGATAGACATAAAGATACAATCATAGATAGCCGGTTGGACCCTCCAACCGGCTTTTCTTGTGGGTCAGAATAGCGATTGCCTAACTCACTGTTTTCCCATTAGTTCTGTAGTCGTCTAATGGGAGACAAGCGGGGAAGACTCGCGAGCGCTTCACGCTGCGCTGTTGAGAATCGAGAATTGAAAGCGCTTTGCTTCTTTAGTCTGTGCAAATACGATGCCTTTATCCGGAGCCCAGACCAGACATTGGCCCGGAGCGTGAACCTCGTGACTCCGGCAAAGATAGAGAGGGATGCATTCATGCAGCAAAAATAAATCCGCTTGACAAAGTATTGGAAAATTCAATGATTACATCCAAGATAAAGTGGAGTGATGTTATGAATAAAGGAATCGCCGTTATTTTTATTGCTTTAATTACCATATCCAGCTTGCAGGCAGCATCGCATTATGGCTTTGTTTCAAACGGATTTGAGCCGTCTGCGATGAATCTGGCTTTGGGTGGCAGCCCTGTCGGAGTCGTCAATGTCTGGCACAACGATCCGCTAAATGCATATGGCAATCCAGCCCTTCCATCTCTGCACTCGGGGGTTAGCTACTCCAGCACAAAATATGATTACCAGAAGGTTCACTACACATATGGCGAATATGATGAGTATTTAGCCTTTTCCTCAGCTTTGGCCACCTTGTCTTACAAAGGCATCGGACTGCTCTTTCCAATGGGGCATCCCAGCAGCAACAAGTCTGGCTCTTACACGGATTACGGTTCTTTTCAGATCGTCACTGAAGAGAATTTTGATGGATACTCAGTGAATTTGCATGATCAGGCCAAACCTTTCGGATTATCCATAAATCTGCCGGAAGTGATCGAACTGATGCATCCTCAGAGTAGCTTGATTTCCGCGAAGCTAGATCTGGCAATGGGGCTAAACATCATCGAAAACACCAGCAGGATTCATCTCACCCAGGATCCTGTCGATACAGATGCCAGAAGCGTGAATCTTGGTTTGCTTGCAAGGCTGAAGCATTCCTCCGAAAGCACATTCCGGGTGGAATCAGCTTTCGGAATGTCCTATTTCAATGCCTTCAAGCACGAAGTAAGCTTAAACGATGGTCAATCGGCAGATGTGATCTATCAACGCTTGAACCTGGGTTTGGGCCTCTCTGGAGCCAGGATAAACCCAAAGTATGATGACGGGCTTGGGATTCTAAACAGCTTTGAAAACGTTTATAGCATCCGTGCTTTTGGCGGAGTAATGGAGGAGTTCGCAGATGATCCTTTAATCCTTGGGGCTGGTGCTGAACTGGGATTGCTCGATGCCATATTTTTCCGCACTGGATACCACTATGATAAAGCAGGCAAGATTGATGGCCTCACGTGTGGTCTGGGTATCAATCTGCACTATCGCAATCTGTTTTCTGTTTTCTGTGACCTCTCTCGCTTTCCGGGTGGAGCAACCGGCATGGACAAAAAGACTATCAGCTATGGAATCAGCATAGACCCAATAGCCATATTCAATGAAGGCGTATTTGGCAACAAGTAAGGAGTATTGTGATGAAGTATAGCATGCTATTATGCAGCATTGGAATCCTGATCTGCGTTTTGATGACCTTGTCAGGGTGCAATATCGCTACTGCAAATGAATCTGATAGTGTTGATCCCTGGTTGGGTGAGGCCTATCCAAATCCCATGCAGCTTGGCGAAGCTACTACGATAAAATATAACCTCAAAGGGCTCCAGGATGTGGAATTGGTCATAGCAAACGTTCTGGATCAAGAAGTTCGAAAGATCAGTTTATCACAGGGTGCGAGCATTAGCTGGAATGGCAAAGATAGACATGGGAGAGCTTGTGCCAGTGGGGTTTACTTCTACTACCTGAGAAAACCAGGAGACTTTGAAGGCACGCATAAACTGTTGCTGATCAGATAGTCTTCAGCTCTGAGTGATACTATGGGTGGAGCACTGTGCTGCGCTCCATCAGCGAAGCGAGGAGTGGTAATCTCCTATCTCAGATTCACCTGCAGATTCAGGATTTCAATGGCGCGTTCAAACTGCTGAAGGGAATCCAAGTTTTTGTCGAGCTCGATGATGATCTTGAGTGTGCGTTCAGCTTCAAAGCGAAAATCTTCTTCGATTTTGCTGCTAAAACGGAGGATCTCAGCTTTTGGTGGAGTATGTGCGGCATCATATTCGATTACCATCTTGCCGCGTTTAACCGTGCAATTCCGAAGTTTGAGCTCTTTTGCCAGCAGTTCTACCTTGAAATAAAGCAGTAGCCAGCGAGCATTCTCGGGGATCTCGCCAAAGCGATCTGTGAGCTCTAAAGCAAAATCCTCGATTTCCTGAAGGCTATTGAGCTCTCCTAAGCGCCGGTAAATGCGCAGGCGTTCCTGATCGTTGTCGATGTAGTCCGTTGGGAAATAGAGGTCGATCTCGGTGCGGATGCTTTGGCGGGTGGCAGGGCTATCTTCTGCATAAAGCGATTCCGTATCTCCTTTTTCTACCGCTTCAATGGCGCGTCCCAGAAGGCGATTGTAATAGTTAAAACCGATTGCCTGGATGATGCCGCTTTGCTTGGTACCGAGTATGGTGCCTGCTCCGCGCAGTTCCAGATCTCTCAGAGCCACTTGGAATCCCGCTCCCAGATAATCATATTGGGTCAGAGCTTCGAGTCTTTTTCTGGCAATGCTGGTAGTTCCTTTGGGGATCAAAAGATAGGCATAGGCGCGTCGGTTACTGCGTCCCACCCGGCCGCGCATCTGATACAGCTGTGCGAGTCCGAAGTTATCAGCACGGTCGATGAGGATGGTATTTGCGTTTGGGATGTCAATTCCGTTTTCGATGATAGTGGTAGAGATCAAGACCTGAAACTGATGCTCTACAAAGGCTTTCATCACTTCTTCCAGATGATGTTCGGGCATCTGGGCATGGCCGACCATGAAGCTTACATCCGGCATCTCCCGGCGCAGTTCCAGAGCGACAGTCTCGATGGTCTGCACGCGATTGTGGACAAAGAATACCTGACCTCCGCGATCCAGCTCACGGCGGATGGCATCTTTGATCACTTCCATATCCCGCGGAGTGATGATGGTGCGGATGGGCAAGCGTTCTTTGGGGCTGGTCTGCATCAGAGAGATTTCTTTGAGTTTGGCAAGTGCCATATTCAGGGTGCGGGGGATGGGTGTTGCGCTCATATAGAGGGTGTCCACGTTGCTTTGCAAGCTACGCAGGCGGTTTTTGTGGCGCACTCCAAAGCGATGTTCTTCATCGATGACCAAGAGACCCAGCTTGGCAAACTTAATATCATTGGAAAGCAGCCTGTGAGTACCGATGACGATATCGACGAGACCGGAGCGGATGTCTTGCACATCCTTGTGGATCAGGCTCTTACTGCGAAATCTTGAGAGCATTGCGATGCGAACTGGGTATTGCGCCAGGCGTTCTTTGAACACGCGATAGTGTTGTTCCACCAGGAGCGTGGTGGGGGCGAGGACTGCCACCTGAAAGCCGCTGTTGACCGCTTTGAATGCAGCACGGATGGCAACCTCGGTCTTGCCAAAGCCGACATCACCACAGAGTAGACGCTCCATAGGTACGGGTAATTCCATGTCATCCTTGATTTCCCGAGTGGATTTTACTTGGTCTGGAGTGTCTTCATAGATGAAGGAGCTTTCCAGTTCGATCTGCCACTCGGTATCCGGGTTGTGTGCCAGGCCAGACCGGCTACTGCGCTCGGCAAAAAGTTTCACCAGATCTGCAGCTACCAATTCGATCTGCTGCGTAGCCTTACGTTTGGTGTTTTGCCATTTGGCGCTACCCAGTTTGTTCAAGACCGGAGCGGCACCCTCTTCTGCCACATACTTGGTAACCAGAGAGAGCTGGAAAGTGGGCACATAGACCCTATCTTCATTGGCATAGCGAAGCACCAGACATTCCACATCCCGTCCATCCAGACGGATGATCTTCAAGCCTTCAAAGATACCGATGCCGTGGTCCACATGCACCACATAGTCTCCGGGTTTTAGGTTCTCATAATCAACGATGGTCTCGCCCGGGGCAAAACGGGGAGCATAGCGTTTGCGTTTGTAGCGATTGAAGATTTCATGATCGGTCCATAGCGCGAGCTTGATATCTTCGATCTCAAAGCCTTCGTGGAGTACTCCCAGATGGCTTTGGTATCCGGCGTCTGTGGAGACCATCTGTCGCATACGCTTTTCTTGGGATTGGTTGTCAAAGAGCAGGAAGTTTTGCCAGCCTTGAGCGCGTTTGCTGTGCAGGGTCTCTGCCATGAGACCGAGATCGGCTTCAAAGGCAGGTTGCGATTCAAATGGAGCGCGGATATTCTGTGTGATTTCGGGCAGGATAAACTCACTCTGAGAGACATAGAGATTGTCGCAAGAACGGGTGTGGGTATAAAAGGCCTCTTCATCAAGGATCAGACGATTGACTTTGGGGATCTTGCCTTTGCCACCTCGTTTCAGTTCTTTGCGATATTGGGCAAAGGTCTGCTCGGTCAGCGCCTCCATTTCTTCTTTCACATAGCTGTAATTATTGAAGACGAGAAGTCGTGACTCCGGTTCAAAGTAATCCACAAAAGGGCTTAGCTCTTTGGTTAGCAAGCTGTAGTAGTTTTCATAACCTTCAAAGAAGCCTTTATCTCGTATCTTGGAGATGATCACAGAGCCGGAATCCACTTCGTCCAAGGCAAGCTCGCGGGCTGGGATGATTGTGAGTTCAGGCAGGTCGCCAGGGATGGAGCGCTGGGTCGCTGGAGAAAATGCCCGGATGGACATGATCTCATCTCCCCAAAATTCCAAGCGAGCAGGTTGCAGATTCGGCGGGGAAAAGATATCCAGGATCCCGCCTCGTTTGGCAGCCTGGTAGACCGTGGAAACCTGATAATCGATCTCGTAGCCCATGTTTTGCAGGTTTTCCAAGAGCAAATCGGGATCTATGTTATCACCCTTGCGCAGGGTAAAGATATGGCGTGCAAGGCTGGCTTTGGAGGGGATGTAACGCAGAAACGAGCGGATCGAGAGGCTGTAGATTGCGGGGGTGTCCGAGACGGTATTTACCAAGGTGAGCATCCGGGCTGCCCGGATAGAATAATGCGGCGAGCGCTCTTCATAGGGTAAAATCTCGTAATCCGGAAGATAGTAGGCGTTGTCTCTGCCGACTAGGCTTACCAGGTCATCCCAGAGGTCCTCGGCGATGATGTCGTCCTGCGATATCAGGATCACATTCTTCCCGGTCTTGACCCAGAGGTGGGCAGCTATGAGGGCTCTGGCACTTTGGTTCAGATGATAAATCTGCCTGCCTTTGGGAATAGGCAGAAGCCCGGCGAAAAATTCAGATTGCTCCAGGCTTGGCGATATCTTGGGATAAAGCATTTTAGATCCTTAGCGGATTGTATTTAGAGGCTGCTGCGGTGAATCAGGTTGAGTTTATCGACCAATTGTTCAAGCTTCAGGCTTTCCTGAGTCCCTGTCTCCAGATCTTTCAGGCTGGGCATGCCGGATGCCAGTTCATCTTCACCGATGATCACGGCATAGGCAGCGTTCGCGGCATCTGCTGCTTTCATCTGTGCCTTGAAAGAGCTTTTGTCGGGATTGTATTCTGCATAGATTCCCAGATTGCGCAGTTTGTGTAGAAGCGGGATCAAGATCTTGCTGGCTTCTTCGCCGATGCCGATCATATAGATCATCGGGGAAGCAGGTTTGGGGATCGGCACAGCCTCTTTCTCCATGGCCAGAAGCAGGCGTTCAAAGCCTCCGGCAAAGCCGATCGCGGGAGTGTCTTTGCCCCCAATAGCCGAGATCAAGCCATTGTAGCGTCCGCCGCCGGCGATGGAATTTTGGGCTCCAAGTGCATCAACGATGACCTCAAAGGCGGTATTGGTATAATAATCCAAGCCACGTACGATGGCGGGATTGATCACATAGTCTATTCCCATCCGGGTCAGGTAGCTCTTTACTTCCTCAAAGTGCTCTTTGCAGTCTTGGTCCAGATAGTCCAATTGCGAAGGAGCATCTTTGCGAAATGCTTTGCAGGATGGCACTTTGCAATCCAAAAGCCGACGCGGTTTCAGCTCAAAACGGGTCTGGCAATCTGGGCAGAGATCGGGAAGGTGGGGTCGAAAGTGATCTCGAAGCGCTTCATCGTAAGCCTGGGAGCAGCTTGCACAGCCCACACTATTGAGCTCAAGACGCAGGTTTTCGAGCCCGAGAGCTTTGAGGAAGGAGATTTCCAAGGCAATCACTTCGGCATCAAAATAGGGATGATTGCTGCCAATAAGCTCGATGCCGTATTGATAGAATTGACGATAGCGCCCTGCTTGGGGACGGTCGTAGCGAAACATGGGGCCGATGTAGTAATACTTTTGGCGTCCCCCCTGACGATCAAGATGGTTTTCCACAAAGGAGCGCACGACCGGAGCAGTGCCTTCCGGGCGCAGGGCAAAAGTTCTGCCTTTTTGATCTTTAAAGCGATACATCTCTTTCTGTACGACGTCCGAACTCTCGCCGGAGCTGCGCTCAAAGAGCTCTGCCATTTCAAAGATCGGAGTGCTGATCTCTTCATAACCAAATGAGGAAGCGATTTTGCGAAACTGAGCCTGCACATAGTGCCATTTCACACTGTCTTTGGGCAAAATATCATATGTTCCACGCGGGATTTTGTAGTTCATTATTACCTCTTTCTGATGTCAGAAAATTTACAATGGGCTTTGCCGTCAAGCAGTTCTGATGGGTATTTCACTCCGATCAGGTACAATCCCGGAGCGGGAGCTGTGGTCACCAAAGTCTGGCGGGAACAGCGCTCTCCCAGGATCCTGTCGATCGTATCACCCCCGAGCTCAAAATGAGAGATGTTTGCCAAAGTGCCAACAATGCGCCGCACCATATTGTGCAAAAAGCGATCTGCCCGGATGGTGAAGGTTATGGCAGAGTCATCCTCGGTGATGCTGAGCTCTTTGATCTCGCAGATGTGGTTTGGCACCTCGGGATTGAGGCGGCCAAAGCTGGAAAAATCATGCCTGCCTAAAAGCCGGGGAGCGGCGGCTTGCATCGGGGCATAACGGATCTTCAAATGGGGGATGAACCCTACATAGTTGCGGTTGAAGGGCGTGATATCTTTGGCAAGGATATAGCGATATTGGCGCTCATAAGCTTGATATCTGGCAGAAAGCTCAGGTCCTGCCTCCCAGATCTCGAGCACTTTTACATCATCGGGTAACCAACGACGAAAAGCCTTCAAAATCTGCGGCATCTGCATGTTCCCGTCATATTCGAAGTGAGCGTATTGAGCCAGGGCGTGCACTCCAGCATCTGTGCGTCCTGCTGCCACGAGCGGAGTAGGCCCCTGGCAAAATTCACGCAAAGCTGCTTCCATCACAGATTGGACGCTGCGTCCCTTTTTCTGCTTTTGCCAGCCGATGAAGCCAGTGCCGTCGTAGGCAAGTTTAATCAAATAGCGCATATCAGATACTCGAGATAATCACCATCAGGCAGAGATAGGTCAAGCCATAGAGATTGGCAGCCGGGGCGGGAGTCGGATGGTGATTGGTCTTTTGGAGCTCTTCTGCTCTGGCTTCGATGGCGGAACTTTGGGCGTGAACCTTTTGCCCGGCAAGGATTGCACGATCCAGGATGCCGCTTATGCTCTCACTTTTATCCAGGGCCTGATACATAACAAAATATTTCCTGATAAAGAGATAGGTGCTGATAAAGAAAGTGGTGAACTGCTGCCCAATTTTGACCTTGCGACAGAAGATGCACTGCCCAAGCAAGCGCCTGGGATTGATCGCTGCCCAGACCGATACGGTGAGGAGGATCAAATACACGATTCTGCTACTAAAGATCACAGCCTGAGGAAACTCAATCCCGGCGAAAATTGCTAAGATCCAATATGCGGCAAAAAAAGAAAGCATCTTTATGAGGGCAAACAAGACCTTATGATAGAGTCGGTGATCAAAGCTGAAATAGATAAGCAACAGTATGGTCTGCATCCCCAATTGTTTAAGAGACGCTTCCAGGGCAATGCTGATGCCAATGGCAAAGATCGCCAGCTTCAGATACAAGTGCTGGCTGCGGATCAGCTCTGTTCTCATCCTTCTTCTGGGGGATCTTCATCGATCAGGAGTGGCTCTGATTCCAGTGACGCATCCTGCGCTTTGGCTTCAGGTTCAGCCGGTCCAGGCTCTGCCATTGGCTCCTGCTCAGGTGTTTCATCCAGGACAGGATCCTCATAGCCTTCCCCCGCAGTGATGTCATCAGGGCTTTGCACTTCTGCGTCATCAAGGGGGCTTGGATCCTCAATTGCTTCCTGATCTTCGATCAAGGGCAAAGCCTCCAGCTCAGGCTCGGCATCCTCAGATTCAGGAGCTTTCGCGGCATCATCGCTGTCCTCTTCGAAGTCACTCAGACCGCTATCGCGCAAGAGGAACTTTTGCCCATCATAGAAACGCCGGACCATTGTGGCGTATTCATCGGCTTCAGGATCGTCCAATACTGCTTGCAGATATTGTTTGGCATGGGTAGTATCTGCCTCTTCAAAGCTGTAATGCCAACCCAATCGGTAATTTGCCCGTAGTCGCAGATCGTCATAATCACTCTGGCTAAACTCCTGCATTTTGGCAACCAGAGAGTCGGCATCAGGTGGATATAGCATGAGTGCAAGGTCAAAGTCTTCCAGAGCTTCCTCATAGGCGGGATCAATCAGGCGAGGGATCCGACCCTCTTTGAGGGCTGTTGCAGCGCGGCTATACATATTGCGAGGATAGTCCCGCATCAGAGTCTGATAGATCTCTTCTGCCTCTTGCTCCCTGGTGCTATCCTGAAGCATGATGCTGTATATCGAGTAATAGGCAAAGGGCAAGATCTCTGCATCAAAGCGATCAAGCAATGCTTGCATATCCTCTATCTCTAAAAGGAAACCATCGTGGATTTGCTGTAAAGTGGCAAGATCAGGCTCCGGCACAGTAGTCTTATCTGGATCCGGCTCTGAAGCCTCGGACTCAGGCTCGGTGGTATCGGCTGGTTCTGGCTCGATGGACAAATCCTCACTTGGCGGTTCAGGCTCCATGTCGGCAGGCACATCAGGCGTATCCTGCAGTTCTTCTTCCGGGCTCTCAGGATCAGCGGAGATGGGCTCCTCTGGGACTTCCGTGGGCAGCACATCAGCTTCGGCGCTATCAGGATCAGGGCTGAGCGTGCCCAGAGAATCGATCCTGCTCGCCAAGCTATCAACACGTGTCTGATAGTCCTGTATCTTAAATATCAGGGTATCTTTTTGGGCGATTACCTTTTGGAAGGTAGTCATGGCTGAATCCGGAAGCGCCAGGGGATCCAAAAAGTTTTCGGCGCGGACGTAGTGATACTCGAGCCAGGAATCGGCATCGCGGATGATATCCAAAGCCGGATTTGGCTTAATCTGGTTTAGAGCAGAGGCGATTCGATTTGCATCGTCGGCGTGTTCTGATCTGGGAAAATCACCGCGCACCCGGTTGAGCTGAGCCACGGCTTCATCGATCTTGGATTCATGATAGTAGCGCTGCAATCCCATATAGAAAAAGGCTGCGGCGGAATGTTCTGTGCGAGGATAGCTGGTAGTCACGTTTGTCAGCTCTTCCATGCCATCCTCGATCTGCCCATCTGCCAGGATGATGCGTCCCAAGATTAATCTCGCTCGTGCAAGCAGATCCGGGCGTTGTTCATTTCGCACCAAATAGCGCGCTGCTCTGAGGGCTGCATCCGTATCGCCCAATTCATAATGATTTTGGGCTATATAGTATTGTGCTTCAAGGCGCTTGAGCTTGTCCACCCCCCGAGTTTTGACAAAGAGTTCCAGTTCATCCAGAGACCGTTGATACTCCCCTTGTTCAAAGTAGTTTTTTCCAAAGAGATAGTATGCCTCCCGAAACTCACGGGTATGGCGGTAACTACTGATGATGCGCTCCAGCCAATACTGGGCACGGTGGTAATCTTCGTCCTGGATCTCAAAATCTGCCAATACCAATAGGGCGCGGGCATGGTGATCCACATAGCGGGGATCCCGGATAAAGCGCTCCAAAACAGCTTCAGATTCCGAGGGTTGATTGACCTCTCGTAATACTCGCGCCAGATAGATGTAGGACTCCGGAACGTGCTTGCTGTTTGGATATCCCCGGATCAAACTTTCAAAGGCATCTTTGGCTTGAAAGGCGGAGTTTTTCTTGTAATACAAAGCTCGCGCCATCAGGAAGAGGGCATCATCGGCGCGCTTGCCATCAGGGTTTTCCGAAAGGATGATTCCGCATTTTTGGATTGTCTTGGTGTAGTCTGCCACTGCTTGTGGAGTGGGACGTCCATTTGCGCTCAAGGCACGCTCCTGTGCAGTCTGAAAGTAGTTTCTGGCATTGTACATAGTATTATCTATACTGCATGCAGTAAGACCAAGAACTACGATCAGGATCAGGAATCTTGCGGATCTTCTCATATTACCAAACCTGTGCCAAAGCTAGACTTAAAGCAATTCCACGTTGCTCAGTTTGATAGCCTGGATCGGAGCAGCATTATCCACCAAAGCTATGGCGGCGTTGATGTCGGGATACAAGATGCGATCTTCTGCCAAGATTGGTACTTCGGCGCGAAGCATGGCTCTCACGCTCTCGAGCGGTTTTGAGCTGGGATGCTCCCGGTAATCCAGGGCAGAAGCGGCAATAAGTAACTCGATGGCGATAACATTGGAGACGTTTTCCACTACCTGCAAAAGCTTGATCGCAGAGACGGAGCCCATGGAGACGTGATCCTCCTGATTGGCTGAGGTGGGGATGCTATCCACCGCCGCGGGGTGTGACAGCACTTTGTTCTCCGAGATCAGCGAAGCGGCTGTAAGCTGGGCTATCATATAGCCCGAATCCAAGCCTGGACGCTTGGCCAGAAAGGGCGGAAGCCCACGTGAAAGGGCGGGGTTGAGGATCTGCTCCATCCTGCGCTCGCTGATGTTTGCCAATTCACTGATCGCCAAAGCCATGGTATCCAGAGCGATGGCCAAAGGCTCGCCGTGGAAATTGCCACCTGAGATCACTTTATCATCATCGGGGAAGATCAGGGGGTTATCTGTCGCAGAATTGATCTCGATCTCGATCACGCCACGGGCATAAGCCAGAGCATCGCGCACGGCGCCGTGAACCTGGGGCGTACAGCGCAAGGAGTAGGCATCCTGCACATTGCCGCAATCCAAGTGAGACAAGCGCAGGGGACTGTCCTGCAAGAGACGGTTTAGGTTTTGCGCCGAGATCTTTTGTCCCGGATGTGGCCGAAGATCGTGCACCAAAGGGTCAAACGCACGTGGAGTACCGAGCAGCGCATCGATCGAAATCGCGGCGGTAATATCTGCCATTTGGCACAAAGCTTCTGCTTTGAGCAGCATCAGCGCACCGATGGCAGCCATCACCTGGGTGCCATTGTTTAAGGCCAGGCCTTCTTTGGCGGCAAGGCTGATAGGCTGGATGCCGGCTTTCTGCATAGCTTCTATGCCGGGAAGGCGTTCTGATTGATAGATCGCCTCACCTTCTCCGAGCAAGACCAGAGCCAGGTGTGAAAGTGGAGAAAGATCGCCACTTGCGCCCACGCTCCCTCGCTGGGGGATGATCGGATGCACACCCTTGTTGAGCATCTCGACCAAGGTTTGAAGCGTCTCCAAACGGATGCCGGAGTGGCCTTTGGCCAGCACCGCGATGCGCAAAAGCATGATGGCTCGGGTGATCTCCTGACTATATGGCTCGCCCACGTTTACCGAGTGACTGCGGATCAGATTCAGCTGCAATTCGGCGATGTTTTCCGGGGGGATATTGACAGTGCTAAACTTGCCAAAGCCGGTTGTCAGGCCATATACTACATCGCCATTGGCGATTACTTCATCTACATATTCCCGGCATTTCACGACCTTGTGGACGCTGCTTTCTGCCAGGCGGATTGGTGCGTTTTCTGTGGCAACTCTGCCCACCTCTTCCAAGGTGAGATTATTGCCATCAATGATGATGTCTTGCATGGTTCCTCTGTTTATTCGTATTTGTTTACACATTAGCATTTAAATCAAGTGATTAAGGCAAAAGATCGGATATGCCGGTTTTTGTCAAGCGCTTATCCGGCAAGCTTGATCTGATGCTTGAAATTGCAAATCTTGTGATTGCTGCCGAAACAGGATACATACAAGAAGATCAAGGGCTACTGCTCACTTGTATTACGCGTCAAGAGAAAGCCTTTTCCCCAATCTCACAAACACATGCAAGATTAAGAATTAGTTATAAAGACAAACAGATATCCATCAATTCAGTTTCATCAGTTTCTTGGTTATCACCTTCTGGCCAGCGCTCTTGAAGCTTATAAAATAGATTCCGGAAGCAGCTTCTTCTCCCCGCGCGTCCTTGCCGTCCCAGACAATAATGCTGGAGCCTTGCTGCAGATCACCCTTGTGCAGAGTCTTGAGCTTCTGTCCACGAATGTTGTAGATAGAGATCTCTCCGTAAACAGCTTGTTTGCAGGATACTTGCAGGCTCGCCTGGTCCCTGAAGGGATTGGGGCTAAGCTTCAGTGATATCGAAGCAGTTACAGGGGGTAGAAACTGATCATCAGAGGAGCTGGAAGATCTGGTGAAACCCTGCAGTAGTAAAGGGCTGGCATTGTAATCAAAGAAAGAGTAGTATAATGTCTTTTGCTTCCAGAGAAAATAGGCATCTCTGCCCTGAGCACATACTTGGGTTTCCGGCACATAGTTTTGTGTGTATTGAGCATCTCCGGGCCAGATCAGTTCTCCCTGACTGGTGAAACTAAAATAGTAAACAGCTTCCGCGATTCCGATATATACACCCGGCTGTGTTTCCACAATCGTATCCACAAAGTAGCCGATATGTTCGCGAAAGAGCTCTCTATGGTCGTAGTCAAACTTGATAATCCAGCCCCCCACGTATGCGTAGTAGCCACCAGCGTCTGTGGCCAGGATCAGCATCTGCTCGGGGCTCCACATGCCGTTCGTGCCGCAGGAACATACTC
>Ga0334901_1001867_pt1 | contig 19906 bp, 24 predicted proteins | sample GraSluR3_MG_3_FD_207216 | JGI IMG/M metagenome (GOLD analysis project Ga0334901, IMG submission 207216) | Sludge microbial communities from methane-producing bioreactor in Wageningen University, Netherlands - Granular Sludge_15_08-R3 | ecosystem: Engineered > Bioreactor > Anaerobic >... | reverse complement strand
TTCAAAAGAAACTAGGTAGGCGCTACTCGGCAGAAAAGATTATTGAGTGCCTAAACAATATTGGCTGCTCCAACGAGCAGGATAACATATACCTATTCGATTACAGAAGCGAATTATCAGATGCAATCGGCAACGTTCTTGGTATTGATTTTACACGTAAAAGACTTCGGCTGGCTGATATAAAAAATATTTTAGCTACCAGCAAAAAATAGCGTATCCCCTACATGTTTGCGAAAAATTATATAGGCCGAAAGCCCTTTGCTTGCATGGGTTACGGCCTGTTTTTCTTTTCTTTTGCTGTTAAAGTTAGGATTTTACGAAACGGAGCCTCCACACCTTGTGTCCAAAAAAACCCCACTTTTTCTGACCTCGTGTCCAAATTTTGGTGCATATACAAAAAGATATGGGCCGGCCGGCCCATATCTCGATGGTTTCCATTATTGATTTAAAAAAGGGGTGCTACACATTTGGATTGATGTATCCCTTGGCCACCGCGAACACGGCAAACTTCATAATGCTGTCGTATCCGGTCTTGTTAAGGATGTCTGTTATGACGGCCTTCACCGAGCCCTCCGACATGGCCAGTTCTCTTGCAATTTCTTTGCGGGTTTTTGCTTCACACACAAGCCGAAGTATGGCGATTTCCATATCGGTAAAGGAAAGGCTGCCGGGAAGCACAGAGGGAGCCTCTCTGGGAAAGGTGCCGTAGCCATCCATTGTACTGCGGATGGTTGCCAGCATTGTTTCGCTTTTTACATTTTTGTAGAGAAAGCTGTCAACGCCCGCTTTCCTTGAGCTTTCCATATAAGTGATTTCAGGCATACCTGTCATAATGATAATTTTTACCTTCGGATATTGAGCGCGGATTTCAGCCGCCGCCGCGATTCCGCTTTCATTGTTGTCGGTACAGACGTCCATCAGCACCAAATCGGGAGAGGTCTTCTTACAGAGTCCCGGGGCATCCGCCGCGCTGCCGATGCTCCCAACCACGCGCATATCTTCCTGCCCGTTGATTAAACTGGCGAGGGAATCCCGCATGATGACCTGATCCTCCACGATCAATATTTTAATCATAACTATCATCCTTCCTGCCCTTTGGTACATGCATATTTATTTGAAACCGCGGCGATAGCCCGATGGTAAATTCACCCGACAGTTCATGTATCTGCCTTCGCATACCCGCGATCCCGCTTCCTTCAATAATGGGTTCGGATGGCGGGCTTCCGTCGTTTCCTACCAAAAGCATGTATTTATTTTCGGTTTCTGTGAGTTCTATATATACATTTTTGGCATCGGCATGACGGACTGCGTTGGTAGCGCATTCACGGATGATCTCGGCAAAGGCCATGGCCGCCTTTTGATCCGGCGGCAAAGCGCCTTTCATGTGGATAGCCGTCCCAATCAACGCAAAGGATTGGTTCAGGGAAGACAACAGATATTCCGGAGACGTATCGGCATTTTCTGTTATCGCCCGTGTCAGATCGGTCAGCAGCGGCTTAAAACCTTTAACAATATCTATCGTTTCCATGTCGCTTTCCAATAAACGGCTCAATATGGAAAGCCTTTGCCCAAGAATATCATGGACTCTGGCTTTCATCCGCAGGATTTCCCTTTCCTTCTCCAGCTGCTCAATATTTTTTAACGAAGAAGAAAGCTCGCGCCCTATTTCTTCTAAAGCATGATTCGCTTCCTCCATTTCTCTGGTAAGGATATCCTCATCGGTAATGTCAATGGCAAGCAGCTGTATGTATTTTTTCTTATGGACGAAAATCGTTTGATTTGAGAATAGCCATGACCCCGCGTTTCTGATCCGGATTAACAGCTTGTCTTCCAGGGCTTGAACACCGACATTATAGCTGTCCTGTAATTTCATTAAGGTTTCCCACAGGGACAGGGCGTCCGACGCCGCATTTATATTTAAAGCGTCCAGCAGTCGGTTCATCGTCGGATTGGCAATCAGCGTCCGTCCCCGTTCTTTGGCATAAAGAATGCCGCCCGGAAAGAAATCCACCGCTTCTTTAATGGACAGCCGGGTAACGCTCTTCCTTATTCTGCGCCATTCCATATCCAGCATAACCATGCTTCGGCAGATAAAATACATATTGACGGACAAATATATGTATTCGGAATAGGGCAAGGAATAAAAAGGCAGCGTTGCGAGCAAAAGCAGGGAGCAGAGAAGCGGCTCCGGTTTCCTGTGCATGAATATGATCCAAACGCCCTGGATGATAGGAACCAGATCTATAAATCTGAATCCAAAAAAATATCCGGCTGGAATATTCCGCTGCAGCAATGTCATAGCCAGCAGCATGACTGCCAATACCAGGTGCAGAAGCATGAATATTTCAAAAAGAATCAGGGACCGGGGCACTCTGTATTGCTTATGAGAGACCATTAACAGCAGCCGAGCGGTTTGCAGGGCGATGGCAACGGCCAGGAGTGCTACGAATAATATACGGACGGCCGGAGCCAGGCTATACAGCTCAGTCACAATTGTTCCCCCCCTTCGGAACAGTGATGCGGATTGTCAGGCTATGCTCCTGTTCCCGGATATCATAAGAAGCGCCGGCGGAATCCAGCACATCATACAGAGCCTTTTCAAGCCGGAAAAACGAGGGGCCGATAACAGGCGACGTCTCAACGGCTACACGCAATAAGACGGAATCCTCTGCAGCCGACAGGTTAACCAGCAGTACGGCGTTTGTATATTTCATGGCGTTTTCCAGAATATGCTCAAAACAATCATAAAGCAGGGAAGCCGGGGTGCTGTGAATTCGGGTGCTTCCAGATTCAGTCACCAGTCCGTCTACACCCGCCGTAGCGGCTTCCCAAATGGATTCCTGAAGCCATAAGGCAATGGAATCCGTTTGACAATACTCATCATTCGCTTCCAGCAGAGCAAGATTGCCCCGCCGCTTGCAATAATTGACCAATGTTTTAATTACCGCAAGCTGCTTGCGAAATATCTCCCTGCGCTCGCGCTTCTCCCCACTGTTAACAGGTATAGCGGAAAAAATCGTGTCGATTCTGTTTACCCGTTCCTTCAATACGCTCTCTATCCGGCTGAACAGTTCCTGCTGCGCCCGCAGTCTTGCGATTTCTCCTTTAATCTTTTGTGTCCGGGCCAGAATACTGTTTTGATTTTTTATTTTTTCATTCTGCTCAGCCAAAGTCGAACGCAGCCTGATCACTGAATCAAGATGCCGAGCGAATACGGTATAGCCGCCGTTAATCCTGTACACGCCATACAGGACGCTTTCATCCCCCGGCAGGCTTAGGCTATAAGGCGAATTATCTTCCGGCCGCATATGCCGCCGTACCTGTCCGACAATTTCAGCGGGCAGCTCCTCTGAAAAATTTGTCTTGTATTCAATTTGCATCGCGTCCGAAAGAATGTGCATATCAATCGGCGCGCCAAGCAGCAATGCGCCTAATTTGTCATTGTTGGGAATCAACCTGTTGCGAAAACATGCTTCAAGGAACAGCAATGTCATTATCCCATAAACAATACTGAATTCTGATTCTCTGAAGATGGGAATCCCAAATGCGTATCCGCCGAAGTATGTAACAGAAAAGCAGAGTATCAGGAGTAAGGGGCCGGCTCGCTTTGCCGCCGACTCGTTCTTTTTGCGAGCCGCCAAAAATACAAAGGCAAAAATCAGAAGCAGCGACCAGATAAAAACGAAATAATAAACCCAGCCGTATGAATAGTATAGGTCGTAGTTGTTTCCCTCTGTTCCCCTGTAAAAGCTGAAAGCCATTTGATGGAAGTCATTGGTTAAGACCAGCAGCGTTAAAAACAAGGAAGTCAGCAGGCTTGCTTTCCTGGCAATTCCGGAGAACCGGCTCTGCTGGTTTTTAGCTAAAATTTGTCCGACCCAAAACAAAAGGGCTGGAAGAAAAATCAAAGGAATATAGTATAAATACCATAAAAAACGGTCGACCGTGCCGTCAAGAATCAATAATCTTATGATCCTGATCAGCATCCAGAACAGTAGCAGCACGCTGATGGCAAATAGCTTTTTTTGCAATGCTTTATCTGAAATCCTCATATAAAGCAACCCTGTCCACAGGACGGTTATGATGATAAAGGCGATATAAGCCAATATGTTCTCAACACCGTTGGCAGGGGATAACAGCCGTTTGCCGAGAACCTGCCTTTGGAAGGAAACGATACCGCTTATAATCTGCGCTGCGGTTTCAGGGTTCAGAACTGCGTTTTGCGCACGCGTATAATGCTCCGGGTCAGGATAAATTGAAAAATCGCAATGGCCGTTTGGCAGGCGAAATCCGGCGGCAATCAAATCCTCCGGGCTGGCGTGGGGCAGATTATCGGTATAAGTACTCATGATTCCGGCGGGAAAGGACAAGGTTCCTTCGGCAGGCACGATGATTTCAACGTTCCGTCCGTCTTTTTGCATCTGTGCCGCCTGGTAGTCAAACATAATTGCTACCGGGGCAGCCGACGGATCGTCTGATGTCAGGCGTCCGGTTTTGTGGAGATATTTGAGTAGATGGATGGTGTCGTTGTAGCCGCCGTCTTCATCATCCAGTCCGGCCATCATGGATAAAAAGGCATACCCGAATTCTATATGGCTGAGCCTCCCCTTATAGCCGAAATACACTTGGTAATCGCCGGTCCGCAGACAGCTCCAGCCTGTTATTTCATCCCTGACCTGGTCCCGGTCTGCCGCAATGATGATTGTACTGATAAAATCCGTCCGGTAGGACTTGGCAACGCCTGCTTCCATCAGGGGAATTGCCTGAGCTTCATAAGCAACGTGCAGCGGAGGATGAGCCGGCGGGAGGATGCTTTCATAGGCCGGAATATTGTTGGAAAACTGGACGGAACGATCCGGCGCATCCGCTGTTATGATGCATACGGCAAGAAGCGTAAATATTAGTACGCCAAGCGCAATGCTATATATCCATTTTTGTTTTCTGCTCATCACCCATCATCCTAACTTTTCTGACCCCAGGTTATTATCTATTTTGACCCTTTTCGTATGCGGGCTTTTCTCGGATCGGCCGGTTTCTCAGCTGTCTTGGGGATCATCCAGGAACGGCCAAAGCGCATTACACCCTCAATGCGATTATCCTCACAGAGCTTCTGAACTCGTCGTATGGAAATATTCCATTTTTGAGATGCTTCCCGCACAGAAATATAGTCCATCAACTAACACCTCCGTATTCCGATCAGCGCAAATGTTAAAACAGCACACCTTAATTATATACGCTCATGCGAATAGTTTCAACAGCGTTTTAAAAATGTTTATATTTTGAAGATCTATTTTATCGGTTATTGATGTTTCAATCTCACCAATGTGCCCTAAACTAAGCGCATCAGCAAACGAGCCGGGGGCGTAGCATTTCGCACTCCCGGCTCGTTTGTTCAGCTATTAGTATGACGGTACACCGTACCCATAGATTTTTACGCTGCAAAGGTCATAAGAGCGTCTGCGGCAGGAAACGCCGGAATTGCCCTCAATGGTGTTGACCTTTCCATCAGCCACGCTTTCAACGATACCCACATGGTCACATTCGCCGTCCGGCTCCCAATCGAAGAAGATGATGTCGCCGGGGCGGGGGGTGTAGCCGTTATCCTGCCACTCATCTCTGTCCTTAAACCACTGGACGCCCGAAGGACACCACGCAAACCTCGGAATAATTCCTGCGTCAATGTAGCCGCATTGCTCGGCCACCCAGCTCACGAAGCAGGCGCACCATTCCTCGCGGCTCCCAAAGCCGCACCAGCTCCAGTAAGGCTCCCCGCCGACATTGCCGATCTGTGTAGCGGCGATTTCAATCATGGAGCCGTCGCCGGTGCCGGAAATGCCGTAAAGCAGGGTGTTCCAAAGGCTGATATATTCCGGCTTCAGCAGCTCGTCCAGACATTCTTTCTGATCGCCGGTAAATCTGTATTGCGTCGCCATTTCAACCGGCGTCTTACGGGACACGGTAATGTGCAGGATGTATTCCGTCCATGTGTCGTTCTGCTCATTTCCGTCCTCGTCGATATAGCTGCTGGAGTGTTCAATACTCCGGGTCCAATACGAAATGGCATTCATATCCCAAAAGACAGAGTGGAGGATCGCCGCCTTTTCATCGTCCATCACAGCCACCGCAAGAGGATTGTCCGGGTCTGTCGCCGTCCTGACGGCATAGACCGCCAGCAGTTCCTTCCAGCTTGCCCGCGCCCCGGACATCTCCAGAGAATCATGGGTATTGGACGCTATGATATTGTCAATGCGGCCTGTATACTCTGCGTCGATCTCGGCCATGACACTGCTTGCCGTCTGCCCGGTGTGGGGATTCGGCTCGTTTGCAAAGAAGATACCAAAAATGGAGCCGACAAGCAGGCCGATCATGCAGATAATCACGATCACCAGCACAGCCACCCAACCACCCGCCGCGACAGCGGCAATCAGTCCTTTGGCGGCTGCGATTGTGGCTTTTACCATCGCGGTAATCCCCTTGACGGTGGCTTTTGCGGCCTGCTGCGCTGTTTTTACGGCCTGTTTCGCAGTTCGCTCAGATGTCTTTACAGATTTTTTCGCCATCTTTATCGTGCCTTTAGCCGTATCCTTGAAGCCCTTTGCTGTGGATTTAATGGTTTTGGCCGATTTCCCCGCCGATTCCGCCGTGCTGCCGATAGATTGGGGCGCTTTTACACCTTTACTTAAATAGCCGGGGCGGGGGAAACCGCTCCCCGGTGTATTGCCGACAGGCGTATCCGGCATTTTTGCGTTGGGCGCAGAGGCCATATCCTGAAAGCCCCTTGAGGCGCTGCCGGTGGGAGAACCGCTGCGCGGCTCACGGGTTTCCTCGGCGCGCTCCTTAGTCCGCACCATTGTATTTTTCATACGCGACGACAGATTTGCGGACTTGTCGAGGATTTTAATATCCTTTACTGCCGTCCGCGTTTTTATGGTTCTCACGACGTTTCTCCCGGTTTTGTGGTCATCAGACGGTAGAGCGCCGTATTGGTGTTGAAGCGGTTGACAAAGGGGACGATGGCGTTGCCGATCCGCATAAGGCCGCACCCCGCCTCCGCATCGGTGACATAGGATAGCTGCTGCTCGGAGATGTTCAACAGCCGCGCAAGCTCGGTGCGGTCTGAGGCCGACTGATTGTTCATTACGATAAACTCGCTGTTACTGAGCATTGTCCGCGCCGTGACGGACTCCAGCAAATACTCCGCATTCTGAGTAATGCCGGTTAGATAAGCGTTGCGCTTTCTGAACCTGCGCCATGCCGAAGCGAAGAAGTTACTGGAATAGTTATTTTCAAAAACGACATGGAATTCATCAATATACAGGTGCGTTCGCTTGCCTTTTTTCCAGTTTTCCGACACGCGGTTTATCATGGCGTCGGTGATGACAAGGAGGCCCATTGTTTTGAGCTGGCTGCCGAGATTCAGAATGTCATAGACCACCATGCGGCTTTGGGTGTTGACATTGGTGGGATGGGCAAAAACATTCAGGCTGCCGTTGGTGAAAAGCTCCAGGGACTTTGCCAGCCCCTCGGCCTCCTTGTCGCGGTGCTTGCGTAATTCGTCCTGCAATACGCAGAGCGTGGGCGTCGGCCCGCCGTTTTGATAATCCTCATATACATTTTTCACGCAGTTGTCGATGATGCCTTTCTCGATAACCGACAGGCTATGGTTGCGGTCAAGCTGCTCAAAGAGGGACAGGATAAACTCGGATTTCTCAATGATCGGATTCCCGCTGTCGCCGTAGCCCTCCACCATGTCCATCGCGTTGATATGGTCGGGGCTTCCCGCCGCGATACGGATAACCTCGCCGCCAAGAGCCTCGATGATTCCATATTCTCCCTCCGGGTCGCAGACCAAAATATCATCGTCCGTCGCAATGGCGATAAAGGCGATTTCTTCCTTGGCTCCAAAGGATTTGCCGGAGCCGGGGACGCCCAGCCTGAAACCGTTGGCGTTGAGCAGATTCCGCTTGTTGCAGAGAATCATGTTGCGGTTGAAGTCGCAAAGCTCGGACACCATGCTGTCCTTGATGAAGTTGGCGTAATCCCGCAGAAACACGACGCGCCCGTACTTTCCGCCCATCTGGAAGTGGTCTTTTTCAAACTCAAAGGTGTCGGGGCAGATAAAGTCCTTGAAGCTGTGCCCCTTTCGCATGGCCTCCTGCGCGCTCCAACGGTAGCTGCTTTCCTCGCCGACGCGGGCGAAGTAGCTGCGGGCTTCTTCTATACTCTTTTTGAATACGCTCACGGTGATGTATTTCATTTGGATAAAGCCGTTTGCGCCGGTGGCCTCGTCAAGCAGGATTTTATTGTACTCGGTGCGGTATACATCCAATGCGTCACCCTTTAGGGGAATTAGGATGGCCTCTTTGAATTCTTCCTTGTCCAGCTTTTTCACAACGATGGTGATTTTATAGGTCGCGCCGCTGTCAAAGGAATTGAGCAGCTCCGAGTATGCAAGGAACATGGCTTCCTTGTCCTCCTTGGACGCCACGGCATAGTTGATGTCCTCGAAGCGGAAGGTCTTTGAAAACTTGCCCGCGCCCAGCATGAAAATGCCATCGTCCCATATGGTTTTAATGGGGATCACATCCTGGACGCTGCGGGGAACGGCAAACCGTTCCCTGTCCTGCTTAAATAGCTTGCTGAGTGTTTTCATCTGCGTTTTCCTCCCTCTAAAACAGGTTTTAGGGCTTCATAATAGATGTTGGTTGCCCGGAACATCAGCCTTTTGGGTATGATGAACGACGAGCAGACCCACGCCTGCAAAAACCGTTCCGCCGTCATGCCGTTATATTTAATGAAGCCCATCGCGGCGAAAGGTACCGCGCCGAGGACGCACATCCATGACACGGTTTCCGTGCCAAGGTGCGGCTTCAGCGTGAAGTAAATGCCCACGGCCACCAAAATGGCCAGTAAAGAAAAAACGAACTGCCGAAGCGACAGTCCGAAAAACATGGATTCTGTATAGTCCCGGATTTCTCGGTTGATTTTTACTTCCATAGGCTGCTCCTTTCATCGTGCGCCGCCGTCCCCTGCCGGGACATTGGGCTGGTGTTCACGAACCGTCTTTCCGTCCGAGGGCTTGATGAAGTCAATGCGCCCCGCCGAATAGATGGCGTTGTCGGTGAGCTGACGCTGCCATGCGTCCTGCGACGGAGCCCACTTAAAGCCGCCCGCTTTCAGAATCGCCCGCTGCTGCTCATTCGGCCTTTCATCAAAAAAAGCTGCAATCGGTCCATTTCCGTGTTGGCCTCGGCATGGCCTCCTGCAATTCCACGCATTTTTGAAGTTCCTCCGTCAGCTTTTCCGCGCTCTGCGGTTCGTTTGACGATTTTGCTCTGTTATATGACATTGTGGTTTCCCCCTTGATTTTTGAAATAAAAAAATCGCCACATTTTTATGTGACGATTGCTTTGAATATAGTGTTTTTATTCCGTTTGTTCAAGTTCGTCCGCCGCCGCGTCGTCAAACAGGATTGCCATATAATCGCGTCTGCCGTAAAGCACGCGGCTAATGTAAACGCTGTCCGTTTGTGCGCGGTAGAATACGAGATAGTTTCCGCAGACAAGAAAGCGGTAATTCGTTTCCGTTTTTACGACGCCGGACAACAGCGAACCGATAAAGGGGAAGTCCGCGAGTTTGTCTACAGCGTCTTGAATTTTGTTCACAGTGTTTAACGCGGCTATCGGACTTTTCAAAGTGTCCGCGATATAATCTCCAATTTCCTCCAAGTCCTGTATAGCGGCGGCGGAGTATCTGATTTTAGCCACTGTAACGCTCCCCAAGCCGCTTCCTGACATCATCGGCGTCAATCCATCCGTGTTCCTCCCCGGAACGCTCTCCTTTGTCCAATTCCGATTTCAGCTTCCTCCAGGCCAGCATTTTTTCATATTCCCTGTATTCCTCTATATCCATAACCGCATAACGTCCGTGGCCGTTCTTTGTTAAAAAGACAGGGGAGCCGATGGCGACGTCGCGCAATACCTCGCCATAATTTCTTAATTTTGATATAGGCTTGATGTTTGGCATATGAAAGCACCTCCATAGATATTATACGCCAAAGTTTCGTAAAATACAACTGCGAATTTTACTACAAACCCATCATCTCGCGCACGACGCGATCCGCCATTTTGACCATGCCCACAAGGACAAGCATATTAAAAATGAGCTCGCCCACATAGCTCCAAACCTGTGTGACCACCGCCGCGCCCGGGTCAACGACGATCCCCGCGCCCTCCAGACAGACGGCGCTATAACTTTTGATAAACGCTTTTCCCACGCTCTGCGACGGCTCTCCCGCAAAAGCGGCCAGCGGCACAGGCGCGATAGCCGCGTAAAGGTAGAGCTTGAAAAACCGTCCATAGACGCCCATAATCATAATGAACGACAGCTCCGTGATGAACAGCCCGCCGATCAGCGTCACCGCCCACAGCGGGATGCTTTCAAAGAAGCCGACGCTTTCGATAGCGTCCACCATCTCCTGCGGCAATATGGCAGGCGTACCGCTCCCGACGATTCCCGACGCGCCCATGATGGTGGACATCAGCCCTTGCACAATGCGAAACAGCGCCATCATCAGCTCCAGCCCGTATGTGACCGCCGCCTTTGCCAGAATAAAGCGAATGAACACCTTGACGGCGACCTCCGGGCGCTTCATTTCCGCGAAGCTGCCCATCGTTTTCATCAGGGCAATCACAAAGAACAGCACCAAAAGCCCAAGCCCAATGGCCATGACCGCGCCGTGGATATTCACCATCACGTTCCAGACCGCGCCGCCCTTGAAGGTTTCCGGCGACTCAGTCAGGATGTGCCATATCTCGCCCAGCTTGTTATTCCAGGTGTCCAGCGCGTTATTTAAGTTGTCTACAATCCAGTTGCCCGATGCCAAAAGAATCACCTCCTACTTCAAAAAAGTGGGCGGGGTAAACCCTTTCAGGCTTACCCCGCCTTGCATCGTTTTACCGGCCAAGGGCATGGGGCTTTGCATCGTGGATGACGCCGTACTTATCGTCCACGAAGTACCGCCCCGCAAAGGGGTTAAAGATGGCGTGACACTTCACGCCGTTATAGTCGGCCAGATAGTCGTTGTCGCCCAGCCGTTTGAGAATGGTGGCCTCGCCAAGCACGTTTTTTTCGCCTTGCTTGAGGGAGTGGATATAGCACTCGCATTTATCAGTATAATTTGACATGGTGTTTACCTCCGAAAAATGTTGTTTTAGCCTGTGATAAGGGTCAGGATTTCCTTTGCGAAGGTGATGATAACACCGCCCGCAAGGGTCAAAAATCCGTTGGCGCGCTGTGAGGGGTCATGGGATTTCAGCGACAGGCCGATCTGCACGATACCGAAGCCGAGCAAAATCAGGCCGATGGCGCGAATCAGGCCGAAGATGAAGTTGCTCAGGTTATTCACGACGGTTATGGGATCACTTGCGGCAAAGGCCGTGGTGCAGAGGGAAAACAGCAGGGCAAAGGCCAGAATGGTCACGACATAGGCGCGAAAGCCCTTTTTGACGCCGCCCGTCATAGACAGCCTGCCGGTAGGTTTAATGCTTTTTCTCATTGGGTTCATCCTCCTTAAAGTTAAATAATTCTTCCAAATCATCCTCGGACAGCAGTTCATACTCGCCCTCCGGGATTGTCAGCTCCGGCAGATCCGCCGGGTCAATGTCCTCAGCAAAGGTGAGGGTGGCAACGGAATGGGCGGCGACGCCGTGACGGAAAGGTTCGGCCTTGCCGTCCGTCGTGCAGCTCACATTGGGATGCCGCAGGATGTCAAACTTCTCGCCCATCACGGGGCGTTCACCCCGGATAAACAAAAGGGCGTAACGGTTATCCAGCATCCGTACCTCGTCCGGGGTGAGAAGCTCCCGGCCCGTGATTTGGTAGTTGGTGCTGTAATTGCCGCTGCGCCCGCTGGACTTGCCGTGGGTGGTGGTGTCCAGGGTTTCCTTGCCCAAAAGCTCGGAAACATACTTGTGTGTGCTTTGCTCGTTCCCTCCTAAATATAGAAACTCGTCACAGTTGCCGACAATGCTTTCCCATTGCTTTTCAAACAAAGCCTTGAGCTGCGCCAGATTTTGCAGGATAATACTGACCGATACCCCGCGTGAGCGCATGACGGAGAGGATTTTGTCAAAATCGTCCGGCAGGCTCACATTGGCAAATTCATCCATCAAAAAATGGACGTGTACCGGCAGCGTACCGCCATGCCTGTGGTCGACGCTGTAAAAAAGCTGCTGAAATAGCTGCGTATAGAGAATGGATGCGAGGAAATTGAAGCTGCTGTCGTTGTCCGTAATGATGATGAACAGCGCGGTCTTTTCTCGCCGATGGAAGCAAGGTCAAGCTCGTCCGTGACGGTCAGGGCGGCAAGGCTTTCAAGATTAAACTTTTCAAGCCGCGCCGCCAGCGTGATTTGAATGGATTTAAGTGTCTTGCCCGAGCCGGAACGGTAGTTGTGGTAGTATTTCAGTGCGATATGCTCCGGGTCGCGCATTTCCAGGCGGTCAAAGAGTTCGTCCAGCGACGATTGATACTGCTCATCTTCCTCGCGCACATCAGCCGACCGCAGCATCTCCATGACCATCGGGAAGTTTTGTTCGTCCGGCGGCGCTTCATATTTCAGATAGAAAATAAGCGCCAGGAGCAGCATGGACGCCGCCGTGTCCCAAAAGGGGTCTTGGGTCTGAGCGCCTTTTGGCGTGGTGGACTTAAAGAGGTTCGTTACCAGCCTTTGCACATCGTTGTCCTCTTTGAGATACACGAAGGGGTTGTAGCAATGCGACCGCCACATATTGATAAGATCGAGCACCCTGACCTCCACGCCGCTGTTTATGAGCAAATGTCCTGTGTCACGCGCGATCTCGCCCTTGGGATCAAGGATCACCATGCTGGTGTTGCAGTTCATCACATTGGGCTTGGCGTAAAATCTCGTCTTGCCCGCGCCGCAGCCCCTTGTGGTCAACTCCTTGCCGGGGGCTGCGGCGCAGAACGCCGCCAAATTGTCACGGCTGGCAAAGGGCGGTTTCTGCCTATCATTGCGCAGAGAATTGATAACCTCATCAAATTCATTCTTGAACGCAAGCGTTTTCAAATGGGGCTGCTGGTCAAACCATGTCGTCCAAAAACCGTGTCCATTACTGCCGAAGTCTGCCCGAAGATAGCCGACAGAGCCGTGACGCTCGGCGGCCTCGCCCTCCAGATGGAAAAACAGCAGCTTATCGTCTTGCGCGGGTAATAGTTCGTATGGCATTTCGTTTTCCCCCTTATCTCGCGTCATCCCGATTTCTCGGCTTTGGGGCTTTGACAGGCGATGTGGATTCTCGCTCCCGGTCGGCGCGGGTGTGTAAATCAGCTAAAGCCTTGTCGCGGTCGGAAAAATAATGGCCTAAGTCATACCCGGAGCGCCCTTCAAGCTGCTGCCATGTGACAAAAGGTGAAACCGCTTTGGGGTTTCCAGCCAGTACGAAGGTCTTTTTGCCGACCTTTACGCGCTCGGAAATCGCATATCCGGCGACCTTTTCCTGGGGCGCGGATTCGGGAGGGGGCTGTTTTGCGGCCTCACGCTCGGCCTCCAGCTTTTCCTGCACCGCCCGCAGACCTTTCAAAAGCGGCTTGACCTCATTAACGTAAACCTCATGATCGTCAAAGGCGTCTGCGATTCCCTCAATATCCCTGATGGTTTCTTTGACCATATCAAAGTCGGACAGGTATTCCTCCAGCTCTGAAATACTGTCCTCCGCCGGTATGTCCTCAAAATGGCCGAGGGAATCATTGTCCTTTAGAAACTCATACAAATCTGCTGCAAATGTCCTGTTATCCATGAAAAATGCACTCCTTTATTTGATTCGGTATTTATTGGCGGCTCTGCCGCCGTCGCTGTGATACTGTGGAAGCACGTCGATGTAGCCGCCGTCCCGCAGGCGGCGAAGATTGCGACTGACCGCGCCTTTGGAAATGTGCAGCGCGTCGCTGATTTTTCTCTGTGGGATAATGATTTCACCGTTTTTGTTGGCAAGCTCATCAAGAATAAGGTACAGCAGCTTGCCCGTTACGGTGGAATCAACCTCGCCGCAGACTTTATACTTGGATAGTTTTCTCACAGGCGTTTCCTCCTCTCTAAAAATTAAGAGGGCAAATGCCCTCTATGTAACAGGGGCAGCGAAGCGCCATCCCTGTTGGCTATTTCCGTCTATTCAGCTCACCGTCTGTGGGAGAGATCCCGGCTTCTTATAAACCGTTGAGAACGATGATGATTGTGGATAACATACTCATTAAGTCGCCCTTCCTCTGAAAACTTCCGCATCTTCAGAGCCTGAACGTGTGACGGAGTTCTGTCCTCGGCAACCATTTCATCCAAAAGGGTCTGCTGTTGCTCCGGGGGCAGATGGGGCAGTTCGACGGCGGGGCGCATAGCGATTTTCCCTGCGTCCACCATTTCAAGCACCTGTGGGATAAGCTCTGTTAGCCGGATATAGCGGTGAACAGTATCTTTGCTATCTCCAAACTGACCGCCAACAATGTCAGCAGTTCTAACGCCTTTCAACTTTGTCGCCACCGGCGACGAAGTTAAATCTGTGCGTTGTCCCTGCCGTTTCATGGCTTCCAGCTTCATTCTATAAGCAAATGCCTTTTCAGACGGCAGAATTTTATCCCTCTGTAAATTGCTGTCTACCATGACAATAGTGGCTTCATCATCCGTTAAATCACGGATAAGGCAGGGCATTGTGCCGCGCTCGGCCAACCCGCTTGCCATTTTACGGCGGTGGCCTGCAACCATTTCATAGCCGCCACCATCCCTGGGACGCACAAGGCCGGGGACTAAGACGCCGTATTTTTTAACGCTCTCGGCCATTTCCAGCATATCCTCGTCCATTTTCACCTTGAACGGGTGATTGGGGAAATCGTGAATTTCATGTAAAGGCAGGTCTATGACCCGTTCCCGCCTGGCGTCGTCCCGTTCCTCCTGGGTAGTAAAGAGGTCATCTGCCGGGGGCAGGTTTAGCTTTAGCTCTTTCGCCATCAGCCAGCACCTCCTTCGTAAACTCGGCGTAAGCCTGTGCGACCTTGCTGCCCTTGTCATAGGCGAAAATGCTCTGTCCCGCCGCGCTGATTTCGGCGGCCTTAACCGCCACCGGGATTTGCGTCTTATAGATTTTCAGCATACTGCCGTACTGCTGCCGCAGGGTGTTTGCCGTCGTCCGGGCAAGATTGGTACGCATATCCGCCAGCGTCAGCAAAATGCCGTCTACCTTTAGATTGGGATTGATCTGTTTCCGAACCTTCCCGATGGTTCGCATGAGCTGTGTCATCCCTTTTGCGGGTAGGTACTGTGCCTGAACAGGGACGATTACGCCATCGGCTGCGGCCAGCGCGTTGATGGTCAGCATGGACAGGGACGGCGGGCAGTCGATTATCACATGGTCGTAATTGTGCTTAATCTGCTCCAGATAGTTCCGCAGGGTAAACTCGCGGCTCATGGCGTTTACAAGGCTCATTTCCATGCCCGAAAGCTCAATGCTGGACGGAATCAAGTCTACGCCCTCATCATGCCGCAGAATCGCGCCGTAATGCTCAAAACTTTCGTCATGGAGTGTCTTTTCCATGATGTCGGCAAGGGTCATGGGTAGGGCGTCGCTGTTCGGCCAGCCCAGCGAGGCAGTCAGGTCAGCCTGGGGGTCAATATCCACAAGCAGAACCTTTTTGCCCTGCATGGCAAGCCCGATACCAAGATTGGCCGTTGTGGTGGTCTTGGTCACGCCGCCTTTTTGGTTACAGATCGCCGTGACTTTGCAATTAGACATACGGGGTTCCTCCTTCCATAGTAAAAGCCGCTTTCGTTTTGATTTGCCGGAAACGGCTATGTAGGAGGCAAAAGCCCCGAAAATGCAAAAGAGCCGCTCATTCTCGGTGAGAACAAACGGCTCTTTGCTATGTATGCGGTTGTCTTTGGCGGCTATTCTTCGGGTTTTATGGGGACAAGCCGCAAAACGGGCTGTGCTGGCGGGGGTTCGCCGCCTGCGACTTTCCACCCGGCTTGGAACGATATGTGTACCATTTGAAAAAGGGCGTTCTGCGCCTCGTCATACTCCCGGCGGTCTATGAAGTCGGAAAAGGCTTTTTCAAATGTATTGGATTCCATAACTCTTACCCCGCGGCCTTGATCATTCGGATGGGCGCGTTGTCAATCTTCAGCATTACCTCGTCCACCACATCGGTATACCGCCCCTCGGCAATCAGACTGCTGCGGAAATTGTTCAGTGCGTAAAGCAAAAGCCGCCATTCGGCTTCATTCAGCGAAATATATACCTTCTTCATGCTGTGTCCCTCCTTTATGCCTATCATAATATGAAAGGGAGTATAATGGCAAAGGTGCGAATGGCAAAAACGTCTGCATAGTTCCCTTGCGGCAAACAACATTATCTATATAAAAAAGTTGCTTACTCCAATAGAGCAAACAACTTTTTGTTTCCATATTTAATTTTAATATTACTTGAAAATATTTCAACGCATCTTTAATTGCCTCTACCATTTTAGGCGTTGGGTGTTTCCGTGGCTGCTTCAATTCCTCTACGGCATTGGGCGCGTCATACATCGGTAAGCCTAACCCCCTTTTTACTTCGGCAATGTAAGCCGTATGTACCTTAAAACCGTATTTACTTTCTATGTACTCTTTTATCATTTTATAGGTGACTCTTTCGCTTGGCCTGTATTCCTCCCAACAGCTCTTCAAATATATACCTTTAAATCTCCTAATTCACAACTTCATAATAACATATATAAATTGCCCCCAACTCGCAGTTACTGGCTACTGCAGGCCCGGTTTTCGTGCTAGGGCTGGTGCTGATCATTTTGCCAAATGCTAAGTATTACCATACGAGCCAAGCAAGGACACCTCATCTGGTCGGTCACGGTGCGGTCTCAGGATTTACGTAGAAGTCATCAACTGACGACGTGTAATCAAAGTTTAGGTAATGCCGCCTCTGGAATGCCTTGAGATTGGGGGCTCCGTCTGGGACCAGCATCATCCCGCCGCTTGTCCGCTCATGTTCGGGAAGGAATACTCTCTGGTCGTACAGTGAGTCGAAATGGAAGAGATACGGACTCACAAACAGCAGATAGCGAGTCTTCCTAAGCCAGCCGATCGTCCCATCAGCAGACAGGACCTCAACGGATCCCGGCCCTTGGGCCAAAGCCTCTCCGAGCTCAACCGCATTGAGGGGAACACCCTCGGCACGAAAGACGTAGCCGAACTGGGCATCAGCAACTACCCACTTCTCGAGATCTTCCAACCAGACTTCGACAACCACGTGCCCCGCACCAAATCGGGCTGTTGCAGCGTTCCTAGTTTTAAGGCCCACCACCCGTGCCGGCATACCCATGGTCTGTGCCGCACCTACCATGACCACGCTGTACTCCACACATCGAAAGTTGGCCCCGTCGGCGGCCTCACGGAGGATCTTCAATGGGTTTGTCGACGAAGGGATGTTGGAGCCCGAGTGGCTCCACCTACTATTGACCCTCCCCGCCAGAACCGCAACCCGGTCAAACTCATACTCGATGCCTCTGGCCACATCGTCTATGTCATACTCAGCCCGTAACTGAGCGGGACCCGGATCTTCCGGGCTATGATACAGAAACGGACTCGACTTCCCGGCCGATGCTGCCCACTGAACACGTGGGACAACTAAGTAGGGACCGGCGGTCAAGATGAGAACCAATGACAGCGTCACGACACATCCCAACACTCTCCAGCCGCAGAAATATCCCGTTAACAGCAGGAGAACACCTATCGCGATGTAGGTGTTCATGCTGCCGAAATAGCTGATCCCGAACAGGAAGAGAAGTGTACATCCCACAACTGCTACCACCGGAAGCCCAAACCGAACTGCCGGGTGTCTCTCAATCTTTTCAATCACTTTTTTCATCTGCCTGATCACCTCGCTCATGAAAGGTTCAACTCTCTTTATTATTAAACCGTTCCATGTTGTTTCCCTCTTAAGTACAATTATCAAACACGACGTAACGTCGCTCTCAATCTTATAAAATAATTTTAAGCAATAAACTATGCTACAGAGCAAATTAATTTCCCAAAACTCTCCACCCTTATATTTCAGCATTACAATCTTCTCAGTGGTTGAATTTCATTCTAACCTGTTGAAGTAGATTGGCCTGGGTCACTAAAAGAGAAAATAACTGACTAAAAATCCAAATAATAAGCTATAAATAACCATTTCAAACTGAAATTTCAAGAAAGAAGACTTTGTTATATAACGCTTTTTCATGTAAACAAATCCCTCAATATTATCAGGACAAGGAGCAGCGCAGGCCAGATGTGTATATACGAACATTAATCCAGCAAAAAAGGCGTAACGCATGACAAATGCTAATTCTCCTAATGGGCCTATAATTGGATACAAGATAATCGATAATAAGATACCTCGCAATATCTGACCTGGAATAAACCATATATGCACATGCTTGCTCTCAGCATCATCAGACATGTCCCTGTGATAATCCATTAAACGGCTATTGCCTTCGTAGATGTCCTTGCTTATCCTCAATGCCAACATCCCAGCTATCATATATGATAAAACATGAACCAAGGTAAACCATAAGCTAAAAAATAAGTATTCCATACCAATTTCCCCCCGTATTATTTCTCATAATCCATCAATTATGACTATAATTCTTTTGCTTCAACACTCATTACTTTCCTTTATCGATAATATACAAAACACTATTTTTTCGACTCTTCTTTTAATGCCTTCACTTCTTTTTTTAGTTCTTCTATCTCTTTTTTTAATGAACCTACCTGAGCAAGAGCTGACAGTGCAAAAACAAAAGCAATTGGCGCTAACAATCCTACATATTCCATTATATTGTCCCTCCTTCCATAATTTTTCTGTTACTTCTTTTTAAATATATATACTATTAAAAAAAGATTTATTTTATCTGTTTTAAGAATTTTTTGGATTCAAGAGCAATTGTATCTGCTTTCTCATGGTGAACATAGTGGCTAGTTTCAAGCTTTTGATATTTGCCAGTGCTGATATGTGATAAATATCCTGTTAAAACTTCACCCCATCCTGGTGCTATTGACTCTTGGTCACCGGAAATAAAAAAGTACATAGGTATATCAAAAGGAGTTTCTTCGTTATTTACTGTTTGTGCATTTTCTTCTAAGAATTTTATTTCTCTTAGCATATCCCTTGTAACGGAACTCTTAAAAAATACTGCCATATACTGCAACTTGTCTTCTTCCGCTAAATCACTTGATTTCATAAGGGGAAAGTTTTCTTCTACATCAGATTCAGGCATAAACCTGGATAAACCCATTCTTGATATTAAATACATAGAGTATAACTGTATTTTCTGTGCTTTGGGTAGAATATCAATCGATTCAGGAGTACATGGATCTAACCCTATAATGGCTTTTACTTCATCTGGGTATTTTTGTGCCCAGTATATCGCCTCCAACCCAGACATAGAATGAGGAAACAGTACATAAGGTGCTTTCTCCCCGGAAAGTTCAAGTGCTTTCCGTGTTTCCTCAAGTACAGTATCTATGTCCCTTGAACTATTTGAGACATCACTCCAGCCATAACCGGATTTCTCTACTACAGCGTTTCTGTACTCATCTTTCATCCTCATCCAAATAGGCTTAAAATCTATAGTTGGATTACTCGTACCGTGCCCAGCCATAAAAACAAGTGTGAGCTCCCCTTCACCTTCAGCATATGAGCGTGCCCCTAACTCCGTGGAATTTCTAATGCATAGTATTGCTCCAAATATCTCCTGATAGCTAAGGGTCATGCTGTTTTAGTATCCAAGGTACCCGGTGTTTGCCTTTCAAGCATCACCATAAGCACGCCCATTTGTTTATAACCTTTAATCCTGTAAAACCCCT
>Ga0334901_1001866_pt1 | contig 19915 bp, 27 predicted proteins | sample GraSluR3_MG_3_FD_207216 | JGI IMG/M metagenome (GOLD analysis project Ga0334901, IMG submission 207216) | Sludge microbial communities from methane-producing bioreactor in Wageningen University, Netherlands - Granular Sludge_15_08-R3 | ecosystem: Engineered > Bioreactor > Anaerobic >... | reverse complement strand
CGCTCATTTAATTCTCCTTGTTTTACCAGCTACTTCTGGTGACGCCGGGAATCTGTCCCTCGGCAGCATATTTGCGGAAGCAGAGGCGGCACATACCGAAACGACGCATATAAGCGCGCGGGCGTCCGCAAATCTTGCAACGGTTGTATTGTCTTACATTGAACTTGGGAGTTCTTTGTTGCTTGATAATCAGTGATTTTTTGGCCACAATATCTCCTTATTCAGCTCTGGTGAAGGGCATGCCCATTTCGCGTAGAAGCTGGCGACACTCTTCATCGGTGTGAGCGGTGGTTACGATGGTGATGTTCATCCCGCGGATGGCATCGACCTTGTCATATTCGATCTCTGGAAATACGGTCTGTTCTTTCAGGCCAAAGGAAAAGTTTCCTCTTCCGTCGAAGGCATCGGCTTTGATGCCACGGAAGTCACGGATTCTGGGAATCGTGATGGCGGTGAGGCGATCAAAAAACTCATACATCGCTTCATCGCGCAGGGTTACTTTGCAGCCGATCGGCATTCCTTGACGCAGCTTGAAATTGGAGATGGACTTACGGGCTTTGGTCACGAGGACCTTACGTCCGGTAATCTGCTCCAAATCCTTCACCGCATTATCCAGGATAGCTTTGTTTTGACTTGCGGATCCCACGCCCATGCTTACCACGATCTTGACCATTTTGGGAACCTGATGAGGGTTCTTGTAATCAAAGTGCTTGGTAAGAGCGGGAATCACTTGGCTCTTATATCTTTCTTTGAGTCGGTTCATTTACATTCGCTCCTTGTTTACAGCTCGTCACCGGATTTTTTACAGGTGCGGACCCGGCGTCCTTCGCGGCTCTGGATCACGGGTTTGGAAACCGTATCCAGTTTTTCGTTGAAGAGCATCACGTTTGAAGCGTTGATCGGTGCTTCCATGGTGATGATCCCACCCTGAGGGTTACGCTGTGAAGGCTTGGCGTGCTTTTTGATCATATTGACTTTCTCGATGATCACGCGTCCGGTCTTGGGAAAGGCTCTGAGGATATGACCTTTTTTGCCTTTATCTTCACCGGAGATGACTACGACGTAGTCGCCTTTCTTCAGTTTCATTTTCTTCTCCACGCTTCCTCCTACAGTACTTCCGGAGCAAGAGACACGATCTTCATATAGCCGGCTTCACGCAATTCACGTGCTACCGGACCGAAGATACGGGTGCCCTTGGGCTCGTGTTTCTCATCAATCACTACAGCAGCGTTATCCGAAAAACGGATGTAGCTGCCGTCAGGACGGCGAACTTCTTTGGAAGTTCTAACGATTACTGCTCTTTCCACAGCGCTTTTTTTCACTTTGCCGCCTGGTGTAGCAGATTTGATCGCGATAACGATGACGTCTCCCACGGACGCATATTTGCGCTTGGAACCGCCCAGTACTTTGATGCACATGGCTTTCTTGGCACCGGAGTTATCGGCGATATTCAGGATAGTTTGTACTTGAATCATTCCAATACTCCTTTATTTACTTCTCTCTACGATTTTGTGCAGAGACCAGCGTTTGCGGGCGCTAAGCGGACGCGCTTCGCAGATTTCTACCACATCACCTTCGCGGGCTTCATTCATTTCGTCATGCGCCATAAACTTTTTATGACGGCGCACTGTCTTCTTATATAGCGGATGGATGTACTGGCGTTGGACTCGGACAACGATGGTCTTATCGTTCTTATCAGAAACCACCACACCCAGTTTGATCGTTTTACGTGCGTTTTCCACATTCACCTCAAGCTTTTAGCTCTTTTTCTTTCATGATGGTGTTGATCCGGGCGATTTCGCGTCTAGCGATGCGGATCCGATCGGTACGATCGAGCAAGTTCTTGGCTTTTTGAAAGCGCAAGTTAAAGAGCTCAATATGGAGTTCTTCGAGTCTTGCCTGCATCTCGTGGACGCTGAGGTCACGGATTTCGTCAGTCTTCATAATTCCACTCCTTCACGGGCCACCATGCGGGTCTTGATCGGCAATTTGTGCGAGGCGAGACGCATCGCTTCTTTGGCAATCTTGACATCCACACCTTCGAGCTCAAAGAGCACGCGGCCGGGGCGAACTACTGCGACCCAATATTCAGGGGCGCCTTTACCTTTACCCATACGGGTCTCTGCGGGTTTGCTGGTGATGGGTTTGTCCGGGAAGATCCGGATCCACACCTTACCCAGACGCTTCATATGGCGGGTAATTGCGATACGGGCAGCTTCGATCTGGCGGCTGGTGATGAAGGCGTCTTCCAACGCGATCAAACCATAATCACCAAAATCCACATTGCAGCCGGTCCAGGAAAGACCAGTGCGTCTGCCCTTCATCATCTTGCGATGTCTTACTTTTTTCGGTGCTAACACTTATCTCTCCTTAGTTTAAAATATCGCCTTTGTAGATCCATACTTTGATGCCGATCACGCCATAAGTGGTATTTGCTTCCACATGGGCATAGTCGATATCGGCTCTAAGGGTATGAAGCGGGGTGCGACCTTGTTTGTAGCGTTCAGTCCGGGCGATTTCTGCGCCGCCGAGGCGTCCGCCGACCTGGACCTTTACTCCGAGAGCGTTATCTCTCATCACATTACGCATGGCCATCTTCATCGCCCGACGGAAAGAAACACGTTCTTCCAATTGACGGGCAATCTCTTTGCCCACCAAGCGGGCGTCCAGCCACATTTTGTCGATCTGTTCGATATTGATTGATACCGCGATCGGCGCAGGGCGATTCTTATTGATCAGGATGTTCAGCTCGCCACGCAGCTTGTCTATATCTTCACCTTTCTTACCGATCACCAGTCCCGGACGTGCGGTATGGATATCGATCACGATAGAATTGGTCTTGCGGTAAATCTTTACCTTCGAGACCATCTTATCGGCAAGACGCTTGTGGATATAACTGCGAATCTTGATGTCTTCCTGGAGGGAATCCACATAAGACGAGCCTTGAGCAAACCAGATGGAATCGGTCTCTTTATTAACACCGAGGCGATACAGGATGGGGTGTATTTTTTGTCCCAAGGTTTTCCTCCTATTCTAGAGTCTGGATTTCCAGGGAGATATGACAGGTCTGTTTCCTGATCATAAAGGCTCTACCCTGAGCTCTGGGCATGAAACGTTTCATTTGGGGTCCTTCATCAGCCATCGCAAGGCTCACATAAAGCTGACTGATGTCAACCTTAGGATCTTTCACCTGGGCGTTGGCTATGGCGGATTCCAATACTTTATAAATGATACCGGCTGCTCTGCGACGTGAGAAACGCAGAAGGTTCTGAGCTTCGGTTACGCGTTTGTAGCGAATGGTATCCAATACGAGACGGGCTTTGCGGGCAGAACCACGAGCGAAACGCAATTTAGCTGTTGCTTCCATTTCTTATCTCCTATCTGCCTTTCTTCTTCTTATCTTTATGACCACGATAGGTACGAGTGGGAGAAAACTCACCCAGCTTGTGTCCCACCATGTTTTCCGTTACATACACCGGTACAAACTTGTGACCGTTGTGCACGGAGAAGGTGTGGCCGATAAAGTCCGGAGTGATCACGGAACGACGACTCCAGGTCTTGATCACGCTTTTTTTGCTCTCAGTATTGAGGACTTCTACTTTCTTCATAAGGTGATCGTCAACGAATGGGCCTTTTTTGATTGAACGTGACATTATCTATATCCTCACACTATCTCTTTTTGACCGCTTTCACGATGTACTTATCGGAATACTTGCGGGTTTTACGGGTTTTTCCACCCTTGGCAGGCTTGCCCCAGGGGGATACCGGATGTCCACCACCGGATGTCTTACCTTCTCCACCACCCATCGGGTGATCCACTGGGTTCATGGCCACGCCACGAACTGTGGGGCGGATGCCCAGCCAGCGTTTGCGACCGGCTTTACCGATCTTGATCAAAGAGTGATCTGCATTGCCGACCTGGCCGATTGTAGCCAGACATTCTTTGCGGATAAGGTGCACATCGTTGGATGGCATTTTTACATGCACATAGTCGCCGTCTTTGGCCACGACCTGAGCAAAAGCGCCGGCGCTGCGGGCAATCTGACCGCCACGGCCTTTCTTCAGCTCGATGTTGTGAACCACGCTGCCCAAGGGAATCCTATCCAGAGGAATAGCATTGCCGATGGCAACTTCAGCTTCGGGACCGCTCATTACTTTGGCGCCTACTTTCAGTCCTTCCGGAGCGATGATGTAGCGCTTTTCGCCGTCCACATAGTGCAAGAGTGCGATGCGGGCAGTACGGTTGGGATCGTACTCGATCGTTGCCACTTTGGCAGGAATCCCGATCTTATCGCGCTTGAAATCTATGATGCGATAGTGCTTGCGGTGTCCGCCACCACGATGGCGACAGGTAATGCGGCCACGGTTGTTGCGTCCGCCGCTCCTGGTCTTGGGTTTGAGAAGAGATTTTTCCGGCTTGTCGGTGGTGATCTCTTCAAATTTATAGCCCGTGCGGTAGCGTAAGGTAGGGGTCGTGGGTTTATAATGTTTTATAGCCATGGTTTCTCCTATACCTCAAAATCAGCGATTTTGTCGCCTTCACGCAGGGTTACGATCGCTTTCTTCCAATCCGGACGTTTGCCGTTGTATCTTCCCAAGCGTTTTGGTTTACCCATCATGCGGATGGTGTTTACACCCAAAACCTTCACGGAGAAGATGTGCTCGATAGCCTTGGCAATCTCGATCTTGTTTGCATTTATCGATACCTTGAAGGTATATGTATTTGTGACAGCCATCTGATTACTGCTTTTCTCAGTAATAATGGGAGCGATTACGATATTACGCGGATGTATCATTTGCTGAATACCTCCTCTACTTTTTTCAGAGCGGCATCACTTAGGATCAGGTAACTGCTCTTGAGCACTTCGTAGGCATACAGGGAATCAGCCCGGTCTGTCATCACTTCTGGCAGATTGCTGAAGCTCTTGACTGTGGGGACGTGATGTCCGTCGGTAACCACCAGCTTACGTCCTCTTTCAGGAGCGACTTTCGCCAGGATTTCCTTCGCCTGTTTGGTGCTGGCCTGGTCAAAATTGAGGCCTTCGATGATAAAGATACGTCCCTCGCGGGCACGGTCCGTCAAAGCGACCTTCAGCGCCATGCGCTTCTTGGTGCGGGGAATCGGACGATACCAATCTTTCGGGTAGATCGCGAAGGCTTTACCACCGTGTACACGGATCGGTGAACGGCGGGTTCCCACGCGGGCATTACCAGTGCCTTTCTGCTTGAAAAGCTTCCGGGTGCTACCCTGAGTCATGGAACGATTTTTCTTCTGTACAGTGCCTTGACGCTGATTGCCCAAATACATGGTAATCACTTCGTGCAAGAGCACCTTGGGAGAGTTTACATCCACGTCAAATACGGCCAGCGGAAGCTCCACTTCGCCGATCAATTCGCCTTGGATATTGAATTTCTTTGCTTTAACCATTACATTTCCCCCTATTGTTCCTTGTGAATGATCACCAAGGAATTGCGATGGCCGGGTACGGCGCCTTTTACCATGATCAGGTTCCGTTCTATATCCACTTTTACCACGTCAAGATGACGGGTGGTGACATTGGCATTGCCATGATGTCCAGCCATTTTCACTCCCTTAAACACGCGTGAGGGCTGTGAAGATTGACCGATGGAACCGGGACCACGAAATGATTCGTGCGAACCGTGGGAGGCGATGAATCCAGCAAAACCATGACGCTTCATCACACCTGTGAAACCACGTCCCTTGGATTTTGCGGTCACTGCCACGGTCTCGCCACTGGCAAAAATATCCGCTTTCAGCTCGTCGCCGGTCTTGTAATCATCGAGCAACTGACCAAAATTCGGGCGAAATTCCCTTACAAAACGGAAGTACTGACTGCCGTGCTTCTTAAAATGTCCCAGCATGGGCTTGGATACCTTCTTCTCAGGGATCTCTTCATAGCCCAACTGGAGCGCTTCATAACCATTTTCTTTGACTGTACGTTTGCAGATTACTTTGCACGGACCGGCTTGAATCACGGTAACCGGAATCACTTTGCCACTCTCGTCAAATATCTGGGTCATACCTATTTTCTTTCCGATAAGTCCGATCATGCTTAGCTCCTGGTATTTGCCTTGATCTCAACGTGCACACCCGCCGGCAAACTAAGCTTCTTCAAAGCATTGGTAGTCTGCTGAGTCGGGTTCACGATATCGACCAAACGTTTGTGAACCAACATTTGGAATTGGTCTTGAGATTTCTTGTCGGTATGAGGCGAACGTAAAATCGTATATAATGTCCGATCTGTAGGAAGCGGAATCGGTCCAAGAACCTTGGCACCTGTATTACGTGTGCTCTTCACGATCTCCGCCACAGATTGATCCAATAAACGATGGTCATAAGCTTTCAACTTGATCCGAATACGATTTTCCTGTTTACTCACTGGATCCTCCACATTTAGGGCAGAATACACCTGACATGCACACGTATTGCTGGATACAGCTCCGCTCCGCTATCAGATGGATATGCCGCTGGCTTGTTTTTAAAGTTTGTCGGTCGCCGCTCACGCAACAACCACCACGATACTCATACAGAGTATCCTGATTAAAGGATATCATTATTCCTCCTAAAGAACTATAAGCCCCTGCGAAATATGGGACTTGTGCTTCACGCTCAAGGCGCTTTTACTATATTCGTGCATGAAAATCTGATCCCGTAAATCTGTCAAATAGTTTTTTGTAAGCTTTTGTTTTTACAGGATTTCTCCTACTTTTCAGGAGATAAACCCCCAAAGCTCATCCCAAAGTCCTCCTGAGCGCTGCTTGGGATGTGTTTGGGATGCATTTGACAAACATGGGAGGCATCAGCCGGCACCTAATCCCATGCACATTGGATCTGCAGCTTGGAGCCCCAAGCTTTCTGGCGGGCACTCTTTGGCCATCCAGCTGATTTGGAGAGCGCTATGGTCATGACAAGCGGGAGATATCTGCTCTAATGCACCACTCCGGAGCCAGTCCCGGCTCCCTCCTCATACACTTTTCCGCTGCCAGTATCAACGATTCGGGAGTGGATCAGGCTATCATTCAAATAGATATTGCCACTTCCCGTATCCAGATCCGCACTTTCAATGCTGCTATGGGATATCCGCACATTACCGCTGCCGGTATCAGCCGCAAAGTCTGTGATCACGCTATCCTCGATATCCACGTTTCCACTACCCGTATCCACTACGATACGATCAACCCGACAATCTGAGATCGCCACTTTGCCGCTGCCGGAATCCACGATCAGCTTGTTTGAGCTTTGCATTTTGGCGATTTTCACATTTCCGCTCCCTGTATCCACCAGTAAGCTCAGATCTTGAGGGATGGTGCCGGATACATCCATAATCAATGCTGGTTTGCCGGATTTGGTTTGGTAAGTGATAAGGTCATCCTTGATGATGATCTCGGCATCGCCAGGTTCATATTCCATGTAAGCCACTTTCAATTGAAGTTCCCTGCCAGGAACCCCTTTTAGATCCACGTTTCCGGAACCGACGTCGATGGTGAGATTTGCTGACTCATAAATCTCAAACATTGTGCTTGTGTTTTCGTAATCCAACAAGACGTTATCCACCATGGTCCTGCCGGAAAAATCTCCGCTCACGATACATGAGCTGAACACAAGAAGTAGCACCAATAAATTTGATACAAGCGCTAATTTCATCTTAACTCCTTTTGCCGCAGTGGTAGAGAGCCACCGAGCGGCTTAGTCTTTGTAGCGCTTCCTAAACATTATCCAACACAAAGATTTCCCAAGAGAGATCTCTGTCAAGATTTTTTTGTCCGCGATCAAGGGTTCAACACAGCCTTTATAACCCCACTTGCCTATCTCTCTTGTTTCCCGCTACTTGAGTAGTCGTCTAATGGGAGACTAATGGGGAAGGGCTGTGCTCTGAGCAGGCTTGGAAGACTGGAGAGGACTTAATGCTATGTCTGAAAGTGGATAAGCTCGCGCTTTGCTCAGCTTTTTCTTTTTGCTCTTAGCAGCACGATTCCGCCGGCAAATGCCGGGATGAGATCATGGAAAAAGAAGACACTCAGAGTGGCAGCGACTGCTGCTGAAGGGTTAAAACCGAAATTTTCCAGGAAATGGATGGCAAATCCCTCGCGCAAGCCCAATCCAGAAATGGTGATCGGGATCGAATTTGCCAGATTCGTGAGCGAGATGCCCAGCCAGGTATCGACCAAAGAGATGCTGCCCAGGTAGTTGAGGACGATATAGTATTGCAGATACATCAGCAGGGTATTGGCAATCTGCAGGAGCATCATCCGGGGAGCCTGTTTGCCATATGCAGGCAGGTGCTTCCGGCTGTTGCCAAAGCTCATTCCGAGGGCAGCCCAAAGAGGCAGGAAAGCGGTGAAGATCAGCAAAGCCAATCTGAGCGCGAGATTGATCCCGGGATACAGGAAGAAAGCGGCAATGCTGGCAAAAGTCCAGGTCGACCAGCTCATAAAGAGTCGCTCCGTGGTTGTGGCGATCAGGGAAGCCAGGATGCTGCTGTTTTTGAGGTACAGGACCTTGGCAAAAGTGGCGTGCCCCCCGGGGATCACAAACCTGAGCGGGAGAGCCACCAGATATGAAGAGATCAGCTCTCTTGTGTCATTTTGATAGGCAGCATTCATGTTTAGAGCGCTGCGCCAATTCAGGCATTGCAGGCTATGCCTTGCCACCGAGAGCAGAAAGATGGCAAAAGCACTGATCAAGGGCAGATGCGATGCCTCATGGAAAGCTGCCTTAAGATCCACCTTGTGAAAGACAAAGATCAGGATGGACAAGGTGATGAGCAGCTTGATGATATAGGTCAAGCGCTTCATGCGCGGGGATTTCTCCCGCCGAATCAGCCTTTGAACTGCTTCAAACAAGATTCAAATACCTCTTGGATCAGCTTTTGCGGAGCGGGCTTGATGAATCCCTCCTGCATCATGCTATGGCAAAGCTCGCGGCTACTTTGGATCTGAGCATAGGCAGTATCGAAGATCTCTTTGCGGCTCATATGCACCCTTGCCACTCCCTCTTTGATGGCTTGGATTCCCACATCTGCCGCCACATGGGCAAAGACTTCCGTCTCGTCCATGCGGGGAATGATGTTTTGGCGGTCAATCCCACGTTTTTGGGCAAAATCTGCCAGAGAATGCGCGGCAGCGATCGCCATGCCATCCGTGATCGAGCTCGCCCGGACCAAAAGGACTCCCTTGAGGATTCCGGGGAAGCCCACGGAGTTATTTACCTGGTTTGGAAAGTCGCCACGTCCGGTCGCCACGATTCCGGCTCCGGCTTTGAGGGCTGCGTGGGGATAGATCTCCGGCACAGGATTTGCACAGGCAAATACGATGCTGTCTTTTGCCATCAAGCTGATCCACTCTGCTTTGATCGTATCCGGTCCCGGCTTTGAGAGTGCGATCAGGATATCAGCATCTTGCATCGCTTGCTCCATGCTCTTTATCTTTTGGGGATTAGTCTTTTGCGCCAGAGCCCACTGCTTGTACTTGCCGGGATCGTTTTGGATGTCTTGCCGACCGCTGTGCAGTGCGGATTTACTGTCAAAAAGTATCATATTCTGTGGATTTAGCCCTTCCTGCAGGAGAAAATCGGCAATGGTGCTATTTGAAGCGCCACAGCCAAAGAGGACCGCTTTGGAGCTTTTGATATCCCGCCCGGTAAGCTTCAGCGCATTGATCACTCCCGCCAGAGTAACGCAGGCTGTACCTTGCGCATCATCGTGCCAGACCGGGATCTTGCAGCTATTGCGCAGCTCGTCCAAGACCCGATAGCAATTTGGTTGGGAGATGTCTTCCAAATTCACTGCACCCACTGATGGCTCGAGCATCTTCACGAAATCTATCAATTTCTGAGCGTCTGGACGTCCTTCTTGATCACGATTGTCCACGCAGAGTGCGATGGCATCGCAAGCGCCCAGATACTTCATCAGCATGGCCTTGCCTTCCATCACTCCGAGCCCGCCAGCAGGGCTGCAATCTCCATCCCCCAAGACCCTGGTGCTATCCGAAACCACTGCCACCAGGTTGCCCCGGTTTGAGAGTGAAAAAGAGAGCTGATTGTCGTCCCGAATGGAGGTGGAAACCTTGCTCACGCCTGGAGTGTACCAGAGATTGAACCAATTGAAGCCAAATATTCCAGCTTTGGGGACGGTCTGCATTTTCCCGGAGTACAAGTGGTGCATCTTGAGGGATAATGCTTTCAAAAAAGCGGTCTGGGCAGCGGCTACATCCTCTTCCGGCAGTTCATTGCGAAAGAGATCGCCCAAGTTTGAGAGATCCGGCTTAAGCTCTTTCATGGGATTTCCTTAGTAGATATTTCAAAGATCATTTCTGGATGAGGGCATATTTGTCAAGCTTCAAGAAACAAAAATGCCTCTCTCCATTTTGGAAAGAGGCATTACAATCTTCTTTGGGCGATCAGACCAGCTGTTTGATCACGGCTTTTCCGGGGAAATAGGCAGCTTCGCCCAGTTCCTCTTCGATGCGCAAGAGCTGGTTGTATTTATCCACCCGTTCACTGCGGGAGATGCTTCCGGTCTTGATCTGACCGGTATTGAGCGCCACAGCCAGATCCGCGATGAAGGTATCACCCGTTTCGCCGCTGCGGTGAGAGACCACGGCGGTCCATCCTGCTTTGTGCGCAGTATTGATGGCGTCGATGGTTTCGGTCACACTGCCGATCTGATTGAGCTTGATCAGGACAGAATTTGCAGCTTGTTCGGCGATGCCTTTGCGGATCAGCTTGGGATTGGTGACCAAGAGGTCGTCACCCACGAGCTGAATCTTCTTGCCGAGGCGTTGATTGAGAAGTTTCCAGCCGTCCCAATCGTTTTCGGCAAGGCCGTCTTCGATGGAGCAGATCGGATATTTCTCCACCAGAGTCTCGTAGTAGCCGATCAGTTCATCAGAGGAGAGCACTTTGCCGTCGATGGCATATTTACCATCTTTCTGCACAAAGGAGGATGCGGCTGCATCGAGTGCGATATAGATGTCTTCACCGGGTTTGTAGCCAGCTTTTGTGATGGCTTCCACGATCACGATCAGAGCTTCTTCATTGGAAGTGAGATTGGGAGCAAATCCTCCTTCATCACCTACGGAAGTGGCAAGACCACGGCCTTTGAGGATGGCTTTGAGAGCGTGAAAGACTTCTGCATTCATCTGCAGAGCCTGGCGGAAGGAAGCTGCGCCCAAAGGCATCACCATGAATTCCTGGATATCAACGTTGTTGTCCGCATGCTCGCCACCATTGATGATGTTGCTCATCGGCACGGGCAGGGTGAAGGCATTGACTCCGCCCAGATAGCGGTAAAGCGGAATGTCCAGCTCGATTGCGGACGCGCGGGCTGCCGCCATGGAAACGGCAAGGATGGCATTTGCGCCCAGCTTTGCTTTGTTTTCGGTGGCATCCAGCTCCAGCATCATCTGATCCAGATTTGCCTGCATCAGGGATTCATTGCCCAAAAGTTCCGGGCCGATGATCTCATCGATGTTTTGCACAGCCTTGAGCACGCCTTTGCCATTGTAGCGGCTTTTGTCGTTATCACGCAGCTCGATGGCTTCGCGTTCGCCGGTCGAAGCGCCACTGGGCACTCCCGCGCGGGCGCTAACGCCGCTTTCCAGATGTATATCTGCTTCCACGGTGGGATTTCCCCGTGAATCCAGAATCTCACGTCCTTTTATATAGATTATTTCGGACATTATTCCTCCTGTCTCGAATGTATTTTAGTAAATCTCCCGTGCTCTGATAACAGAGTTGCGGATCTGAAGATAAGATAAGCTTGGATCAGAGGATGTCAAGCTCACGCAAGAACTCCTCAGTTTGCAAAACAGCTGTTTCCACGCAGTTTGTACACCGCTGGGCAGTGATGCCGGCGTCTTTTGCCGCTTGTTTTTGGAGCGGATCTGTGGGATCAATCTCGAGGATATCCCGACAATCAAGACTCCCGATTTGCTCTTGCCAGCGCGAGATAAAATCCAGACTCAGCGTGCTAAGCTCGGCTTTTGTCTCGGGGCTGTAGCGATCGTATCCCACAGCCAGACCCAGCACCATCAAGGCACCGGTGAGGGCACCGCAGGTGCTGCCCAGATTCATCCCTCCACCAAAGCAGGAAGCGGTTTTCAGCGCTTTGTCGGGTTCCATGCCCAAAGATGGAGCAAAGGCGGCGAATACGCTCTGAGCGCAATTGAAGCCTTCGTCGAAGAAGGCAAAGGCCTTGGAATCGTATCTACTTTGCGGCATATCGCTTACTTTGTGATCACGATCTTGCGCGATACCCTGCGCTTGCGGGCGTCTTCCACGCGCATCAGATAGATGCCGCTGCTCACGCTGTTGCCCTTGTCGTCGCGTCCATCCCAGCGGTATTCGTCTTCACCCAGCTGGGCTGAGATCACCTTTTGTCCACGGATGTTGTAGATATTTATCTCTGCTCTGACAAAGCCTTTGGCGGCTACTTTCAGCTGTCCATCCCGGCTGAAACTGACCGGATTTGGATAGATATTCAAGCTCGGCTGCTGCACCAAATCCTCATTGGCAGTGGAGAGGGTGACCATCACAGTGTTGCTGGGATAAAATTCATGTTCTCCATCGGTTACGACCATCCAGAAGGAGTATGTGCCGTTACCGGTCACACCCCAGAGATTCCAGGAGTTATGGAAAATGGGGATCTGGGTGTACATCTCGGGAGCTTCTCCCTCTTTTTGCCAATAGAGGCGATATCCTTCCCACTGGTTTTCGTCCATTTCCGGCCCGGTCCACCACAACTGAAGATCTACAGATCTTTCCTCGCCGTGGTCGGTGCGGATCCTCAGATCGCTGGGACCCAAAGGAGGAGCATGATGATACAAGAACCGCACATTTTCACTGAGCTCATGCACTTCCAGGATCCGGGATGTAACTCCGTCTTCATATAGATAGATCCGCTCATAGTCGTCACCAAGATAGCGTTGGGAAAGGATGTTCCAGGATTGGTCCATCGTCACATAGGTGCGTTCGCCGGCATCGTCGATATTGATGCCCACAATATATTGGACGGGCTCGCCATCTTCCACATAATGCTGTTCCCAGGTGTGGGAATGAACCAGATCGTTGAGCTTCTCGTAGGTCTGACCAAAGCCAAAATCAACGGTGTGCCACTCATCATCGGCAAAGTATTCGTGTTTGTAGATATAACGATAGTCTCCTTCATCGTAGAAGTAATCCACAGTGTCATAGGGGAAGAGCAAAAAGCCTTTGTAAACCGGCCAGATCTCTCTGCCGGAGATGGTCTCAGGCTCGCCCTTTTGCTCTATCTGATACTGCTGCCAGGCATCGATGTAGATATCACCAAGGTCGATCTCAGCGGAGGCGCCGGGCTCAAAATACTGCGGATCATCCAAAGCGCCGGGGCAGGCCCAGATCTCCTGCTCCTCATCCACAGCCGTGAGCAAGGCAAAGAAATCCGCGCTGACCTCGCTGGAGATCTCGAAAGGATTGCCTGAAAGCACATGGCTTTCGATGGTCTCGCGGGTCTCTGCATCCAGAAGGAGCAGTTTTAGCTCACCCGGAGCGATATCGGAGTATTCATCAGGATTCCAGGAGTAGCTGCCGGTGATCGTCTGAGCTGGGGATTCTTCATACCACGGCTCAAAATGCACTAAAGGCAGGGAAGGATTATCCACCTGATCGGTGATTCCGATGGCGATCTCATCCGCAGTATAGACGCCCCAATCGTTGTTTTGCGCCATGATCACGTTTTCACTCGCGGAATAGCTGGCGCAGACCACGGAGTGCATTGTGCCGCTGCCATCGATATTATCCTGGATCACGTTTTGACCATATGCCCAGGGATGGTTTTCGGAGAGATCTCCCAAGACCGGCAGCGCATTGGTGGTGATATAGAAGGCAGTGAAGTTTCCGGTGAGGATGTTTTCTGCCACATAAGGTAGCGAAGTGGCTCCGGAGATCATCATGCCCGCTCCGCTATTGGCGTCTCCGGGGATGAAGTTGTTGATAATGGTATTGTTGTGCACGATGCCGCTGGCATTGAGCAGGTAGATCCCGGTGAGATTTGCCTCAATATGATTGTAGCGGATGGTGGGATTGATGGCGCTGGCACCTACCACATCCCAAGCGGTGATTCCCTGTTTCTGGTTGTTGTGAATGTAGTTGTGTTCGATGATGGGATTGTTTTGTCCTCCGGCAGATTGATTGGCAAGCTGGATCGTGCCGTAATATTGGGTGCCTGTGCCATTGTAGCGCAGTTCATTGTGATGCACCCAGGCGTTTGAGTTTTGCGGAATCAGGATGCCGTTTTGCACTGTGTATTCAATGAGATTGTGATGCACATTCATCGGTGCCGGATCGAGGTTTCCGATGCCATATAGATGCAAGCCGCGTTGATTGTGGCTAAAATGGCAGTAGCTGACTTCAATGGGAGAATCCACAGCGTTGATGCCGTATTCTGCATATTCGATATAGCAATGTGTAAATTCGCTTTCCACGCTGTCATTCTCCAGGCGGATACCTTTCCAGAGATTGGTGGGTGGATCTTGAGCGTTGTAAAAATAGATGCTGTCGGTCTCGGTGCCGATCGCTTGAATGCTACCTTCGGCATTGATGCGAAAGTTTCCCATTGCCTGGACAATCACTCCGGGCTCGATGGTGAGTATCTGTCCGATCGGGACGGTTATATCTCCGATGATCTGGTAAGGATTGTTATCTGCAGACCAAGTGCCGGATTGGTTGCCGCTTACTTCGATTGCGGCTATATGAAGTGCAAAGATCATTAGTAACGAAAGCAGAATAAAGCGTTTCATCTAGGCCTCCTTTGGCTTGATAAGAAAAAGGTGGAGAAGACACAAGCCCCTCCACCACATAAATCTGTGAGTGATATTACTCGCTGATGGCTGAGACCGGGCAAGTGGAGATGCAGGCTCCGCAATCAATGCAGGTTCCTTCATCCACGACGGCTTTGTCATCTTTCATCTCAAGAGCGCTGACGGGACATACGTCCACGCAGGCACCGCATCCTATGCAGGTATCTTTATCAATCTTGACTGCCATGATAAGACTCCTTGTATTTTTTTTCCACTATCCTGGCAGCTAGATATCCGTCAAGCTTTTTGTCCGGTCCCCCTATGCAAAATCCTGTAGATAAAACTAACTAACATATCGTAAGAATATTCTTGACATATCCGTTCGCTTACGTTGTTTTGAAACTAACAAGAAAAGGAGCTTACAATGAGATATATCTTTCTCAGTTTATTTTTGATTTTGTTCTTACTAACTGCTTGTTCTTCAGATGATACAGGCTACAAGTATCCTTTGCAAGTGGGAAACTCTTGGACCTATCTGAGGATCCAAACCGAAGAGGCCACTAAGAGCACATATATCGACACACTGTTTGCCACCATCGATTCCACACTCATCACGCCTGATGGCCAGAGATGCTATCGTCTGAGGATCGAGGAAAGCTGGGCAGGCGAAGACTATATCGGCTATCAATATCTTGCCAATCTATCTGACGGACTCTATGGCTTGGGTGGCGGCGGCATGGGCTTCCAGATCAAGGGCAAACCAAGCCTTCGGCATCCGCTCTTTGCCTCCGGCAGCAAGGCACCTGATGATGATATCCTTTGGTATGAACATCCTCACCTGATCCTGCCCAAAGACCCCAAGCCCGGAACTATATGGATCCAAGAAGCAAATTCTGATTGGGCTGAAGTGCATTATAAGATAGAGGATAGAGAGACTGTAATGACTGATCTGGGAAGCTACAACTGCCACGTCAAGCGCTCCGCTGTAATGATCGACCCAGATTCCCCGTACATAAACCGTGACTACTATGGGGTCTATGGGCTTACCAAGTTCTTTTCTGAAAGTGTATCCGAGCAGTATAATCCTGAGACAGACACGGTTGAAGACATTCTTCGCCGCTATGAGGTTCGCTTGATAGAGACCGTTCTAAACTAATTAAGTATCTATCACATAGATCAATCACGAAAATAAAGCCAAGGAGAACTTATGTTTTGTTCAAATTGTGGAGCAGAGATAAACCCCAATGCGGTGGTTTGTCTTAGTTGTGGAGCAGCAGTGAAGAAATCAACGCATTCCGCTCCAAACACAGATGAGAAAGACTGGCTGATAAGCTTGCTATTGTGCATTTTCTTAGGATATCTGGGTATTCATAGATTCTATACGGGGCATATTGCCATCGGCATCATCCAGCTACTAACCGCTGGTGGTTGTGGGATCTGGTGGCTGATCGATATCATCTTGATTGCAGCTGGCAGTTATCGTGATGCAGAAGGAAGGCCGCTCGTACGCAACTAAGCTGAGAGCAGTAGCCGATCTTGCGATTATTCTGATCATCATCCCGTTGATTGTCTACTTTGCAATCACTCCGCTTTCTGTGCTGGAATCCCAGCCTTCGATCTGTGTGTTCAGATCAGTTACAGGACATCCGTGTCTGGGCTGTGGCATCACCAAAGCCTTCGCTGCCCTTTTGCAATTGCAGCCAAGCATGGCTATGCAGTACAATTCCAAGATACTTTTTGTGTTTCCGGCAATGGTCTATATCGTATTCAGGTACTACAAAAGAAGAGTACCAGAACTGATTAAACTCATCTCACATCAATCTTAGGGGGACTTATGTATTGCGTAAATTGCGGAAAGGAAGTGAATGACAATGCTGTCGTTTGCACAAACTGTGGCGCAGCCATTAAAAGGCGAGCTAAGGGCGAGGATGGCCCTATCGGTTGTCTTCTGGGTGGCGCTTGTTTTTGTGCACCGATTTTGGGTCTAATCCTATATCTGATCTGGAAAGATGAAATGCCACAAAAGGCAAAACAGGCAGGGATATGGGCGATTGTGGGCTTCGTGTGGAGCCTGATCTATTCTTTCATTTACTTCGTGACTACTTTCTTGATGATATAGCAAAATCCTGCAATTAAAAAGACCTCCGGCAAGGAGGTCTTTTATTATTCGGTGATGGTTTAGTTCTTTGCTTGATTTGCTACCTTATTTGCGGCGGCTTGCACTTCGGCTTCATCCGCCAGATAGTACTTCTTGGTAACCTTGAGGTCATCGTCAAATTCATAGACAAGCGGGATCCCGGTGGGGATATTCAGGCTCACAATCTCGTCATCTGAGATGTGGTCCAGGCTTTTGACGATGGCGCGAAGGCTATTGCCGTGGGCAGCGATGATCATCTTCCGTCCTGCAGCCAGGCGGGGGATGATCACTTCATTCCAAAACGGCATAGTGCGGGCGACAGTATCTTTGAGTGATTCGCAGAGCGGGATTTTCCCTTCTTCCAGGTGGCTATAGCGGGGATCTTGTCCCGGATAGCGCTCATCGTCTTTCTTCAGCGCTGGAGGCGGGGTATCGAAGCTTCTGCGCCACACAAGCACCTGATCTTCGCCATACTTTTGAGCCGTTTCTGCCTTGTTCAAGCCCTGCAAGGCACCATAGTGTCTCTCATTTAGCCGCCAATCATGGTTGATCGGCGTATGCATAAGATCCATCTCATCCAAAACTATCCACAGGGTCCGGATTGCTCGCTTGAGCACAGAAGTAAAGGCTTCATCAAAGACAAAGCCTTCTGCTTTGAGCCGTTTGCCGGCTTCAGAGGCTTCCAGGTTTCCTTTTTCAGAGAGGTCCACATCGGTCCAGCCGGTGAAGAGATTGGCTTTGTTCCACTCGCTCTCTCCATGTCTAATCAATACTATTTTGTACATTTCATTCTCCTCATCTTTATTTGGTCGTCTAGCCGGATATCACTCACATCCCTTTTCAGGCTTGGTCTTATAGCGCAATACTCCCTCTTTGTCTTCCAGGTGTCGGGCCAGGATATAGAAGAAATCCGAGAGCCGATTCACATACTTCAGAAGATGTGCTGAGATCTCGGAACTTTGCGCCAGAGCTATCACTCTGCGTTCGGCACGTCTTGCCACAGTGCGGCAGATATCCAGGCGGGCGCTCGCCACAGAGGAACCTGGGATTACAAAGCCCTTTAGATCCAGGCTCTCTTCATAATCTCTGATAGTCCGGGTTATCTCCTCCACTTCACTTTCGCAGATGGGCATTGGATAGCTGCCATCCGGAGTTGCCAGCTCACCCATCACTCGATAGAGCCGGTTTTGGGTGTCCAAGAGCAGCTCCAAAACAATTGCATCCGAAACGTGATGCTTTGCCTCGCCGATGAAGGCATCCAGCTCGTCCAGGCTGCCATATGCTTCCACGCGCAGATCACTCTTTGAGACCCGTTCACCGGTATAGAGGGAGGTCTTGCCTTTGTCTCCGCCTTTGGTGGTGATGCTCATGGCTTACCTGATCGCGATTACGGAGATCTCGACCAAGCCGTCCTTGGGCAGGCGAGCCACTTGGATGGCTTCCCGGGCAGGATAGGGAGCGCTGAAATTGCGCGCATAGATCTCATTGAGAGCAGCAAAATCATCCATATCTTTGAGAAAAACACTCACTTTTACCACGTGGGACATGCCCATTCCAGCGGCTTCCAAGACGGCTTTGATGTTCTTAAATACCATATTTGCCTGTTCTTCAAAGCCATCCAGCATCTGAGAGGTGGCGGGATCAATGCCCAGCTGTCCGCTCACAAAGAGGATGTCGTTTTTCAAAGCTGCCTGAGAGTAAGGGCCGATGGCAGCGGGTGCGCTATGAGTTTGGATTGTTTTCATGTTATTCTCCTTATTGTCTATTCAAAGATTTACGTGCCAGCAGGATGGCATCCATGATGCCGTTGAGGCTCACATAGTCCTGGTGATCCTTGATCATATTGCGCATGAGGATCTTGCCCTCGCGCACGTTTTCGTCGCGAATCACCAAAAGTAGCTCACAGCCGGATTTATGTGCCAGAGTCTGATCCTCTTCCATGGTGTGTTTGCTGGCGCTTAGCACTGTTTTGATGTCGTTCTCATGTAGCTCCGAGGCGATCTGCAACATCATCATGTCCAGATCTTCATTCTGAGATGAGATGTATACGCTAAAGGATTTATCCTGCGGGATAAAGAGATCACGGTGCTCCATGATCTCGAAGATCTTATCTATATTCAGATAAAAGCCCACTGCTGGGATGTTTTTGCCTGTGATCATCCGCGAAAGGTAGTCGTATCTACCTCCACCGCCGATCACCTGCTCCTTGCCCGCAGATCTGAGGACGAGATCAAACACGGTCTCGTTGTAATATGCGAAGTTCTTGAAAAGTTTGGGATTAACCGTGTAATCATGAGCCAGATTTGCCTGCACTTTTTTCACCCGGGAGAAGTTACTTTTGCAGTTCGGACACAGATAATCCTGGATATTGGGTCCTTCTTTGATTACCTTGATACATTCTGGATTTTCACACCCGGTCTGGGCAAAAGGATTCGTATAGAGGCGCTGAAAACAGGCCTTACAGATCCGTTTTTGCTTTTGGCTGAGGTAGCTCTTCATATCTTCAAAGAATGGAGCCCGGCAATCTTGACAGCCGAAACTGTTGATCTGCAATCCCACATCTTTAAGACCCAGATTTTGGCAGATCTTGATACTCAGAGAGATGATCTCATTCTCCGAGATCACGCTTTCACTGCCCAGGAGTTCCACGCCCAATTGGTGAAATTCGGAGGGTCCGTCCGTCTGCTCTTTGCGAAACATCGGTCCCAGATAGTAAAAGCGATACACGTCATGATCCTTTATGATCTTTGCGGTGTGATGCAAGACGCTGATGGTGCCTTCGGGGCGCAGAGTAAGCAGGCTCAGATCTCCATTGGGTTGAGAAAGATTGATGATTCCTTCGGTGGCTTGTGTGGCTTCATCTTTTTGCATTAAAGCGGTGATTCCTTCATGGATCACGCCATAATCTTGAAGCACAGAAAGCCGGATCTCCTGGTAATCATGCAGGGATAACACATGAGCAATCTTTTGCTCCAAGATCTT
>Ga0334901_1001861_pt1 | contig 19973 bp, 15 predicted proteins | sample GraSluR3_MG_3_FD_207216 | JGI IMG/M metagenome (GOLD analysis project Ga0334901, IMG submission 207216) | Sludge microbial communities from methane-producing bioreactor in Wageningen University, Netherlands - Granular Sludge_15_08-R3 | ecosystem: Engineered > Bioreactor > Anaerobic >... | reverse complement strand
TTACGGGGTTGTATCCGAGTAGTGCTTTGCTTTTGTCTAAAGAGGCATACGTTTGCCAGACATCCCCTTTCTGAGATGGGTATTTTTCTATTCTGGCTTTCAGATTCATATTCTCTTCCAGAGTTTCGATCACTCTGGAGAGGGTTATCGTATCGGACTCTCCGAGATTAAAAATATCATAGCAATTCTCTTTATCAACGAAATCAATTGCTTTCACCGTTCCATCGATTATATCGTCGATATAGGTATAGTCTCTGCTTGAATTAAGATCGCCAAAGACAGGGATCGGATCTCCATTTTTCATAAGATTGGCAAATTTAATTATCGCCAGATCCGGCCTCTGTCTGGGACCATAAACGGTAAAGAATCTGAGACAGGCGACAGACATATCGTAGAGATGATGGAAAGTGTGACATATCAGTTCTCCAGCTTTTTTACTTGCAGCATAGGGTGATATTGGATGATCAACCGGATCGTTCTCTTCGAAAGGGACTTTTGTGTTGTTACCGTAAACCGAAGAAGAAGAGGCGAAGACGAACTTTTTAATACCTGCTTCTAGGCATCTTTCGAGAAGGTTAAGTGTTCCCATGACATTGATCTCATAATAGAGTTCTGGCTTCTCAATAGAAGGTCTGACTCCAGCCATAGCGGCCAGATGAACTATCAGATCTATCTGTTGTTCGGCAAAGATATCCTGCAGAAAATCTTTATCTCGTATATCCCCTTCCAGTAGTCTGTATTCCGCAGTATACGAGAGAGATTTTTCTATGTTCTTTCTCTTTATTGACGGAGCGTAGTAATCATTGAAATTATCGAGGGCAATGATATTATGGCCTGATTCCAGGCATCTTTCACAGAGATGAGAACCGATAAAACCTGCAGCACCAGTTATCAGAATATTCATACAATTACCTGTTTAGAAGAATTATACCGACAAGAAAAACTCTCCAGCGAATAATCAGGCATTTATCCTCCTGATAGAAGCACCAAGCTGGTTCAATTTATTCTCCATTCTTTCATAGCCACGATCGAGATGATAGATACGGGAAATTGTCGTCTCCCCCTCAGCAGCGAGACCGGCAAGTACAAGTGCAGCACTCGCTCTCAGGTCGGTAGCCATTACTTCGGCTCCACTGAGTTGAGGGACACCTCTGATTATCGCCTTATCCCCCTCCAGATTAATATTAGCATCGAGCCTGTTAAGTTCAGGAATATGATGAAATCTTTCTGAAAAGATCGTCTCTTCGATGATGCTGGTTCCCCCTGATAGTGCCATAAGAGAGGTAAACTGTGCCTGCAGATCTGTCGGAAACCCGGGATAGGGCTTGGTGATTATATCAACAGCTGATGGCCTTCTATCCATAGAGATTTCAATCCAGTTCTCTCCCTTCTCTATATGGCAACCTGCTGCTTCCAGCTTCTCCAGTAACGCTTCCAGATGCTCGGGATGGGCATTAACAAGTTTGATCTTTCCCTGGGTAATGGCGGCAGCAATCAGGAAGGTCCCCGCCTCTATTCTGTCCGGGATAACCTGTGATTCATAAGGATAAAGCTCTTTTACCCCCTCTATTGTTAACCTGCTTGTACCTTTACCGGTAATGCTGGCGCCCATACCCTGAAGAAAATCTATCAGAGCTCCAATCTCCGGTTCTAAAGCTGCATTGATGATTTCAGTCTTCCCTTCAGCCTTTACTGCAGCAAGTAATACAGTGACAGTTGCCCCTACACTCGCTTTATCGAAAAAGATTTCTGTTCCTTTTAATTGTCCGGTCCGGGCATTGATATAGCCATGCTCGGTGATTATTTCAGCCCCCATCTTTTCCAGAGCTTTGAGATGAAGATCGATGGGACGGGCACCAATAGCACAACCACCCGGCAGCGATACTCTCGCCGTCCCGAATCTGTTCAATAAAGGGCTCAAGACGTAGATCGATGCTCTCATCTTACTGACGAGTTCATAAGGTGCTTCGTAATAACTGCAATGATCATTGTCGATTCTGAGACTGTTATTCTCGAATTCGATCCTTGAACCGATAATCCGCATGAGATGAGCCATCATCTTGATATCATTCAGGACCGGGACATTGTGAAGTACTGAAGTACCCTCAGCCAGCAATGAAGCTGCCATCAGCGGAAGAACGGCATTCTTCGCTCCACTTATCCCTACTTCTCCGCTTAATCTCTTACCACCATCAATAATCAGTTTTTCCATCTTACCTGCCGCATTTATTTTTTTCTTTATTTTCTCTGACGTCTCGCTATATGGACAAAGGAAAGGTAAGCTTTACCAGTCAAGTTATTCCGTTTATCTCATCCCGTCGTCATTTCAGAGCCAAGCTAACGATACGTTCAAACTGCTGATAATCACTGTTCATGTCAATAACTCTATAATTAAATTGCCGGGCCAGCTCCCTTATACCTTCCCCCTGATTATACCCGATCTCGAGATATATCCTCCCCTCAGGCTGAAGAAAAGAAGCTGCCCTCTCCAGAATCCTGCGATAGAAGTAAAATCCATTCTCCCTCGCCAACAGGGCTTCACAAGGCTCATATTCCCTGATCTCCCGGTTCAGTTCCCTGTACTCATCTGCTGGAATATAGGGTGGATTGGAGACGATAATGTCGTAAAGTGGCCAGTTTTGCACTCTCTTTTCGATTTCGGGATAGAGATCTGTCTGATGAAAGACTATTTCCGTTCTATTTCTCCTGGCATTTTGCCTGGCAATCTTCAGTGCCGTTTTCGATAAGTCAGTAGCTTCAACCTGCCACTCAGGCCTGAATTTCTTCAATCCAACCGCTATAACTCCCGAGCCGGTACCAATATCGAGCACTCTCTGATGTGCAGGAATAGTCTCATAATCTTTGAGGATTCTCTCAAGAAGGAGTTCTGTTTCAGGACGAGGAATGAGAACCGACGGGTCAACATAGAAATCGAGGCCTGCAAATGATACTTCACCGAAGATGTATTGTAACGGTTCATGAAGGCATCTTCGTTCAATGCAGGCAGAAATCTTCTGCCAGGTTTCGGCTGGGAGCTTTTTCTCTCTCTGCAGTTCGAGTTCGAGATGAGGTATACCTGTATAGTGTGAAACGATCAGGCGTGCCTCAGACGTATGATTCGGGAGGTTATATCTATTAAGAAGATCGGAAATATAACGTATTGCCTGGTTAATCAGCATCTGGAATATTTCTTAAAGAGAAGGTTGATTACCCGGTATATCTGCCGTTGACTGCATTATTGAGCTCGGCAAGCTCAGGCTTCATTAAGTAAAAGATTTCGCTTCTGTCTTCGCCCTATCTTCTTCTCTATCCTTATCGTTCGCCCTTCATTGAAGAACTGAACATCATCAGTCAGGATGCGGATCAAGCTCAATCCGCGAAATATGTTGTTTCTGTCCTCTACCTGATTCTCGCTGTATTGAAAACCGCTACCCTGATCGGTAACAGTGATTAGGACCACCTTAGTCTTCTTGCGAAAACTGATCGTAACGGACACTCTTTTATTCCTGATTTCCGGCTGTTTAAGTAACTCTTTGATCAATGAATTGTATTCATCGTGTGTCATCTTTTTATAGGTAGAACCGATATTGAATGTCCCGTGGATGAAGGAATTGCTCAGCATTTCCTCGATACAGAGAGAGAGCTCGTTACATACAGCCGGGGTTATATCCTTTAATCTTATGAGATGGCTGACCAGAAAATCGGCAATATTGAAATCGAGATAGTCGTTGGCAGAGAATTCGAAACAGTAATTCGTTCCGATGAGATAGCGGGTATAATTGTTAAAATAGGAATCCTTTTTTCTTTTAGTAATCTGCCTGGTAATTGATTTATAGATCTGATAATCATTGAACGGTTTTTTGATGAAGTCGGAAGCACCGAGATTGATCGACTTCAGGGCCATATCAACCGTTATCATACCGGTCATAAGAATAACCGGAATCTCGGAGTTGATGGTGAGCTTGATCCGTTCGAGGAGTTCCAGGCCGCTAATATCCGGAAGATGAATGTCGGAGAGTATTACATCATAATTATAGAGAGTTATCCTTTCCAGGGCATCCTTTCCGGAATAAGAGAGGTCAACATCGAACTTGTAAAGTTCAAGAAGATCTTTGATCGAAGAGAGTAGATCTTCATTAGTATCTACTACCAATATCTTATCGTTCATGATCGATCTCGACTGGTAGGGTGTTAAAGATTAATAGTGAATAACTGATTCAGCTTGATAGTCGTAAACAGTTCATAAATACTGGGAGAACATTTGACGATCTCCAGAACACCACCCTTCTCCTGGAAATCTTTATAGAAGTAGAGAATCTTGCCGATGCCAGAGGAGCACATACTCTTACAGGCACTCAAATCCATCTCCAATAACTTCTTATCGGAATTGAGCACTTCATTCAATTTCTCCTGCAGAAAGAAAACATTCTCACTCGTTACAGCACCTTCAATTTTCATAACAGCTTTGTTATCGGTAAATTCCAAATTAAGATCCATAAACTTCACTCCTTAAAAAACCTTGTTCATTAAGAGTTAATACACAGATTCAATAACCTCTGATATCCTTGATAATACTTCCTTGAATCGACGCTGACGCCTTTTCGTATTTACAGAACTCCATTGTATATACTGCCCGGCCCTGGGATAAGGATCTGATCCGGGTGGAATAACCGAACAGTTCACTCATCGGAACCTCTGCCACAATATTCTGTTTATTCTGATTGCTACGGACAATAAGAACTTTTCCTCTCTTGGCATTGATATCACCAATAACATCGCCTACAAACTCTTCCGGAGTTATCACATTAACTAACATTATCGGTTCCATAATGACCGGTGATGCCTTCTGAAGGCCATTATTAACAGCTACCGACGCTGCAATAAGGAAATCTACATCCTTAGAAACCATCTCGTTATACTCTCCACCGATCAATTCAATATTGACCTTTTCCACCGGGCTCCCAGTCAAAGGACCATCAATCAAAGCACTGAGGGCACCCTCTTCAATCCCCTTCCAGAAGTTGGAGGGAATAACATCTTCGGTAATACGGTTGAAAAACCTGTTCTTTTTGTGATCGCTAATTGTTCCATCTTCCAACTGGGCATTCTGTTCTTCGTCGTAAGGAGAGAGTCGCAACTTGACGATGGCAAAATGGCCTTTTGCTTCCACGTCACGAATAAACTCACCCTCTGCCTCAACAGCTTTCGTGATCGTCTCCTTATAAGAGACCTGAGGATTACCTGTATTAAAATTGACGTTATATTCTTTTTGTAATCTGTCAATAATAATCTCCAGATGAAGTTCACCCATCCCCGAAATCAGAGTCTGCCCGGTCTCCTTGTCCTGATGAACATGGAAGGTTGGATCCTCCTCCTGCATCCTGTTCAGTGAATCGGAGAGATTATCCTGATCTGCTTTAGTCTTCGGTTCTATGGCGATAGAGATTACCGAATCGGGAAAAGTTATCGGTTCCAGAAGGAGATCGTTCTCTTCTTTGGCGAGTGTATCACCGGTTCCGGAGATCTTGGTTCCAACAATAGCTCCAATATCACCAGCCCTCAACATATCGACATCGGTCTTTTTATTAGAGAAAAGTTGCAGAATACGGGCAATTCGCTCCTTGCGGTTATTCGTCTGATTGATAACTATATCGCCCTTCTTTATCGTTCCGGAATAGACCCTGACATAGAGCAGTTTCCCAACATACTTATCCATCTGAATCTTGAAAGCAAGAGCAGCAAACTTCTGCTCGTAGTCTGGATATATTGCAATGTCTTTACTGCTCTTTTTGTCCTTACCGATGATTGGTGGTACGTCGAGTGGTGAAGGAAGGTAATGGACAATCGCATCAAGGAGCAGCTGGATACCGGTATTCTTCAGGGCAGAACCACAGAGGATCGGAACCACTTTGTTCTTGACCGTCAGTTTACGAATCGATTTCTTTAACAAATCATCGGTGATTTCTTCGCCATGGATATACTTGCTGAGTATCTCGTCATCGTGCTCGGAAAGAATCTCCAGCATCTTCTCCCGTCGTGCTTTTGCCTGATCAATGTATTGTTCAGGCATCTCGGTCAAGTCATATTTCAGGCCAAGAGTCGTTTCATCGAAGATATAAGCCTTCATTTCGACCAGATCAATGATTCCCTTGAAGTTATCCTCTTTACCAAGTGGAATCTGCACAGCAAAGGCGTTAGGGTCAAGCCTTTCGTTGATCATATCGATGACATGATCGAAATCAGCTCCCAACCGGTCCATCTTATTTATAAAGGCCAGGCGGGGGACCTTATAGTGATCTGCCTGATGCCATACCGTCTCTGATTGAGGTTCAACACCGGCTACTGCACAAAAAACACCAATCGCTCCGTCAAGCACGCGGAGCGACCTTTCGACCTCTGCCGTAAAATCAACATGGCCGGGAGTGTCTATTATATTTATCTGTTTCTCAAGCCAGTAACAGGTAGTTACTGCCGAGGTAATGGTTATACCTCGCTCCTTCTCCTGCTCCATCCAGTCCATGAATGCATTACCGTCATGGACTTCTCCCATTCTATGCAGGTAGCCTGTGTAATAGAGAATCCTTTCCGTAACTGTCGTTTTGCCGGCATCTATATGGGCTATAATCCCGATATTCCTTATTGCCGGCAGACTGAATAATTTTGCCATAAGTTCTCAACGGTCTCTTAACTTGACTTTCCTGCTGAAGTAGCAGGATTTTTAGATATTAACTACCAGCGTAAATGAGCGAAAGCTTTGTTTGATTCTGCCATTTTGTGAGTATCTTCCCGCTTCTTAATACTTGCCCCTTCTCTGTTGTAGGCAGCAAGAAATTCACCAGCAAGCTTCTGCTCCATGTTCTTCTCAGAACGTTTCCTGGCATTACTGATAATCCAGCGGTAAGCTATCGCCTGGCCACTCTTCTCGGTTACTTCCAAAGGTATTTGGTAGTTCTGGCCACCAACTCTCTTGGAAACAACTTTTACCATGGGACGGACATTCTCGAGAGCTTGCAAGAAAACCTCTAAAGGATCTTTCTTGGTCTTCTCAGCCATGATATCGAAAGCACCATACACGATATTTTCTGCAGTACTCTTCTTTCCTTTCTTCATTACGCAGTTTATGAACTTGGTCACTTTTAGGTCATGATATTTCGGATCGGGTAATATCTCTCTCTTTAATGATCTTTTTTTTCTCGCCATCTATTATTCCTCTCCTCTTATTTCTTCGGCCTTTTAGTCCCATACTTCGACCTGGAATTGATTCGCTTCTCAACTCCACTTGCGTCAAGAGCTCCACGCACTATATGAAATCTAACACCTGGAAGGTCCTTGATTCTTCCACCTCTGATCAGCACAATCGAGTGTTCCTGAAGATTGTGGCCCTCTCCCGGTATATAAGCAGTAACTTCAAACCCGTTGGTAAGCCTGACACGAGCTACTTTTCGCAGTGCCGAGTTCGGCTTCTTCGGAGTTGTCGTATAGACACGGGTACAGACGCCACGTCTTTGCGGACAGGCTTCAAGTGCACGATTCTTGTGCTTGTAAACTATCTTTTTGCGTCCTTTACGAACTAACTGATTAATTGTTGGCACTATTTTTCCTCCATTATTTTATTAAAAGTTGAGTATATCTTCTTCTTCTTTTTTCTCTTCTTGATGGGCAACTTCCTTCACTATCTCAGCAACAGTCTTGCCCTCTTCTACTGCCTTATTGACTAACTGGTTGTAATGCTTGGCTCCGGTTCCGACAGGTACTCTATGACCGAGAATAATACTCTCCTTCAGCCCTCCAAGGTGATCTATCCTCCCCTCTATCGAAGCCTGTGTCAAGACTTTCGTCGTCTCCTGAAATGAAGCTGCTGATAACCAGCTGTCTGTATGCAATGAGGCCTTGGTTATTCCCAGTAATACCTGTTCGTAAGTTGCTCCAGTACCACCCTCTTCTTCGATCTTCATGTTCTCTACGAGAACATCATTCTTGTCTACAAGGTCACCTTCAAGGAAGTATGTATGACCCGGATTGACTATCTTTACCTTTTTGAACATCTGTCTGATAATTACACCCAGATGCTTGTCGTCGATCTTAACACCCTGCTTTCGGTATATCTCCTGAATCTCGTTGAGTATCAGCATCTGTGCCGCTTTGATACCTTTAGCTGAAAGGATATCGTGTGGATCAAGCGGCCCATCAGATAGTGGATCACCGTTCTCTATGAAGTCACCCTGATGAACGATCAACCTCTTACCGGGCGGAATTACGTATTTCTTCTCCTCACCTGTTTCAGCCTGAACATATATCGTTCTACCCATCTTCGTAAGGTCACCGATACGAACCTTTCCTGTAATCTCACTGATAATCGCTTTGTCTTTCGGGACTCGGGCTTCAAAGAGATCACCGACTCTGGGTAGACCACCGGTGATGTCTCGAGCTTTAGTTGTGATACGAGAGATCTTACCGAGCACATCACCCGGATAGACATAAGCACCATCTTCGGCTTCAATGCTCAATCCGGTCTGCAGAGGGATAATTTCCTCTCCACCCTTGGGCTTAAGCAGTTTGAACTGTGGCTGAACTTTACGGTCTTTAGATTCAATGATAGTTGTTTCCCGTTTACCGATCTGCTCATTGAACTCTTCTCTGTAAGTGACATCTTTGATCAGATTCTCGTATTGAATATGACCTTCGGCAGTTGCAACCAGCGGGTTATTGTATGGATCCCATGAGAAGAGTTTGAAATCCTTTACTACACTCTCACCATCCCGAACAAAGATTGTTGCGGCATACTCTACCTTGAATTCGTCAAGAACAGTCTTGTTATCTTCGGGTGATAAAAGCTGGATTCGACCGAGTTTACTGATAGAGATCAACTCTCCTGATTTAGTAGTAACCGTATTCATTCGTTTGAATTTTACTATACCGTCAACCGAAGCTACGACTTCTGCCGATTCAATATCTGTACTCGCTGCTCCACCAATATGGAAAGTTCTAAGAGTCAGCTGTGTTCCAGGTTCTCCAATACTCTGGGCAGCAATAATCCCAACAGGCTCTCCGATAGTTACAGGCTTCTGAGTTGCCAGATTTCTTCCATAACACTTTGCACAGATACCTCTGGTCGCTTCACAGGTAACTACTGACCTGATCTTGACCGAGACAACACCATGTCGCTGAATGGTCTTGGCCGATTCATTGGTAATCTCATCCCCTGCAGGTACAAGAACCTTACCGGTAACCGGGTCTGTTATATCCTCCAGGGCTGTTCTTCCCTGAATTCTCTCTGCCATGGAGACTACCACTTCCAGCCCTTCTTTTATTGCAGAAACCTCAAGACCATCTATCGTTCCACAGTCTTCTGTCAAAATGATTGCATTCTGAGCAACATCAACTAACCTTCTTGTTAGATATCCAGCATCAGCAGTCTTAAGTGCTGTATCTGCCAGGCCTTTTCTGGCACCGTGTGTTGAGATGAAATACTCGAGTACGGTCAGCCCTTCTTTAAAGTTTGATTTGATCGGCGTATCGATAACTTCTGCTTTCTCTGAACCAGTCTTGGTTGGTTTATCCATCAAACCACGCATACCACCGAGCTGTTTAATCTGGTCTTTACCACCGCGAGCTCCGGAAAGATACATCATATGGATGGAGTTTAAACCTTTCTGGTCAGCAGCTAACTCTTCCATCAAAGCTTCTGTAACTCTCTCGGTTACACTCTTCCAGCGGTCTATAATACGCTGTGATTTCTCCCCTTCAGTTATCAATCCTTTATTGTAATTATCTATAATGTCTTTTATATTCTCCTCTTCGCTCTGAATCAATTTCTCTTTCTTCTTCGGAATTATGATATCATTTGCACTGAAGGTTACTCCCGCTTTAGTTGCATATTTAAAGCCGATATCCTTTAAATCGTCAAGAAATTGAGCAGTGAGGTACTGTCCGACTTTTTCAAAACAGAGCATAGCAGAATCGTTCAACTTCCCTTTATCGAAAGTATAATTCTGGAAGGGGACTGAGGGTGGAATGATCTGATTGAAGAGAACCCTTCCTACTGTTGTAAGAACCTTCTTACCAGCTATTATTACCAGAATCCAGGTGTGAATGTCTAGGTTCCGTTTCTCTTTGCTCGTTTTCTTATTGAAATCTTTGTTGTTATGTTTTACCTCCTCATGCTCGAATGCAAGAACCACCTCATCTGTACTGTAAAAGATCTTGAGCTTACTCGTATCATCAGGCTCTTTCTCAGGAGTCATTGTCAGATAATAACAACCAAGGACAATATCCTGGCTGGCAACCATCGCTAATTTCCCATTTGCCGGGAGAAGAAGATTTCGAGAAGAAAGCATGAGGAGCTTCGCTTCCATCTGTGCTTCATGAGAAAGAGGAACATGAACAGCCATCTGGTCACCGTCAAAGTCGGCATTAAATGGTGTGCAGACCATTGGGTGTAATTCTATAGCCTTATTCTCTGTTAAAACAGGTTGGAAACCCTGAATACCTAGCTTGTGAAGAGTAGGAGCACGGTTCAAGAGAACGGGATAGTTCTGGATTACCTCTTCCAGTATCTTCCAGATCTCGGGCTGTTTCTTGTCAACAAGCTTGCGAGCACTCTTGGTCTTCTCTATTTCTCCGTTTCGCTCCAGTTTCTCGATAATGAAAGGCTTAAAGAGTTCAACAGCCATCTCTTTGGGAAGGCCAACCTGATTGATCTGCAGATGCGGACCAACAGTAATAACAGATCTACCCGAATAATCTACTCTCTTACCGAGAAGATTTTGACGGAATCGACCCTGTTTACCGGTAAGCTGGTCAGTAAGAGATTTCAATGGCCTGTTACCTCTACCCTTTACCGGACGGCTCTTTCTTGAGTTATCGATAAGAGCATCTACAGCCTCCTGAAGCATTCTCTTCTCATTACGGAGTATCACTTCCGGTGCTCTGATCTCTATTAACTGTCTCAGTCTGTTATTTCTAGTAATTACCCTTCTATAAAGGTCATTAAAATCTGCAGTAGCAAATCTTCCCCCTTCCAGAGGGACAAGAGGTCTCAGAATCGGAGGGAGGACCGGCAGGACTTCCAAAATCATCCAGGAGGGGTCATTCCCTGACTTGATAAAGGCATCTACTATCTTCAGCTTCTTAATAGCCTTCTGTTTCTTGATGGCCGATGTTTCCATATTGATAGAGGTTCGGAGATGGTTGGCTTCATCTTCCAGGTTTAGTTCATCGAGCAGCATCTTTACCGCCTCGGCACCCATCATGGCCAGAAATTCGTCATCATAAGTATCACGCTCTTCATAGTAGTCATCGATATCTATCAGATCCTTTTTCTCGTAGTTTGTCTGACCAGGGTTGATGACTATGTATGATTCATAATAGAGCACCCTTTCCAGTTTCTTTATGCTGATATCGAGCAGAGTTCCGATTTTACTCGGCATACTCTTGATGAACCAGAAATGCGCAACCGGAACAGCGAGTTCAATATGACCCATCCTGCTTCTTCTGACCCTGGATGTAGTTACTTCAACACCACAGCGGTCACAGACAGTATTTTGAAATCTCTTTTTCTTATACTTACCACAGCTACATTCGTAATCCTTTTCCGGACCAAAAATTCTTTCACAGAAAAGACCGTCTTTTTCTGGCCGCAGAGTTCGGTAATTGAGAGTATCAGGTTTTGTGACTTCACCGTAAGACCACTCTCTGATTGCTTCCGGAGAGGCAATCCTGATTCTTACATTATCATAATGCTCTATCTTTTTTTCTCTTTTAATTTCTCTAATCACTTGTAGTAACCTCCTCTTGGCGGTTTAGTGAAAAGATCGGAACTCCCCGATCTCTGCATAAGGTGATAGATTCCTCTTATCACTTGCGGAAATATCATGCTTCGTTCTACACTATATGACTTCATAGACTTACCTTATAACTCTTTATCGGTCAGAAATTCTATGTTGAAACAGAGAGATTTCAATTCACTTACCAGGACGTTAAAAGATTCTGGAACCCCTGGCTTGGATGGATTCTGGCCGTTTGTTATTGCCTTGAACGCATTTGTTCTCCCATCCACATCATCGGATTTGATGGTGAGCATCTCTTCCAGTATTCTCGAAGCCCCGTAAGCCTCCAGAGCCCAGACTTCCATCTCTCCCAATCTCTGACCGCCATGCTGAGCTTTACCGCCTAATGGCTGTTGAGTGATCAGTGAATACGGTCCGGTCGAGCGTGCATGTATCTTATCTTCTATCAGGTGATTGAGTTTCATCATATAGATAATTCCGACAGTAACTCTCTCCCGGAATGGTTCACCGGTCTTCCCATCATAGAGGACCTGCTTACCATCTAACGGCAGGTTTGCCTTTTTCATCTCTTTCTCAATATCTTTAAGGGATGCTCCGTCAAAGACAGGAGTTTCCACCTGAAAGCCGAGAATCTTAGCAGCCATACCTAAGTGGGTTTCCATAATCTGCCCGATATTCATACGGGAAGGCACACCTAAAGGATTGAGAATTATCTCAACAGGTGTTCCATCCTCCATAAAGGGCATATCCTCTATTGGTGCAATCTTGGAAATCACACCCTTGTTACCGTGCCGGCCGGCCAGCTTATCTCCGACCTGTATCTTTCTTTTTTTGGCGATATATACCTTAACCATCTTATGGACACCGTATGGTAGTTCATCGCCATGTCGGAGTCGTTCCTTCTCTTTCTTGAAGATGTTATCACTCTCTTCGCTGGCATCTTTTACCTTTAGAATAATATTATTGAAGATCTGCTGGTTCTTGTCTGCATCTTCCACGAATTCATAATCGAGGCTCAATCTCTTGAAGTTTATCTTAACAAGATCTTCTTTGGTGATCTTCTTGCCTGACGGGATGAAGAAACGTCCGTCTTTAGAGTCCATTATATTCTTTGCTTTCTCGCCGAGTAGATATTTTTTCAGGTTGGTCTCCAGAAAACTATCTATCTTTTTCTTACGTTCTGTATGTTCCTGCTTCAGCTTATGCAGAATATCCTTTTTATCGAGTTCGAACTCTGTGATGTCTTCCTGTTTTCTGAAGACTTTAACATCGATAACGACACCTTCCATTCCAGGTTTAGCCTTGAGGGAGCTATCTGTGAAATTACCTGCTCTGTCTCCAAAGAGAGCACGCATCAGATTCTCTTCCGGTGAGGGATCAATATCGACACTCTTGGGAGTGATCTTACCAACAATAATATCTCCCGGTTTGATTACCGAACCTACTCTTACTATACCTGTTTTATCGAGATTTCTGAGGGCATTGATCGGTACATTGGGTATATCGTAAGCCAGCTCTTCTTTACCGTTTTTGACCTGTCTGACAAGAACTTCCTGCACCTCGATATAGATTGAGGTCATAATATCGTCGCGAGCAACACTCTCACTGAGAATCACAGCATCTTCATAATTATAACCATACCAGGGCATGAAGGCTACGAGCAGGTTCTGGCCGAGTGCCAGCCTGTCTCCTTCTATAGCAGGGCCGTCTGATATAGGCTCACCTTTCTTTACTATATCGCCTACCTTGACGATTGGTCTCTGATTGATACAGGTGTCCTGATTGGAGCGGTAGAATTTCTTCAGATAGATCCTGTTCTCGGTATGAATATCAAGTGATTCCTCACTATCTTCTATCTTTTTAAGATCGATAAAGGCTGAGGTTACTTTTTCTATCTTTGCATCGTAGGGAGCTATGGCTGCTGCGCCGCTGTCACGGGCAACCACCTTCTCCATACCAGTTCCGACAACAGGTGCAGCAGGGTTAAGCAATGGAACTGCCTGACGCTGCATGTTGGAACCCATAAGAGCTCTATTAGCATCATCATGTTCCAGGAAAGGAATTAGAGAGGCAGAGACAGATACAATCTGTTGAGGTGAAACATCAACGTAATCAATCTCTTCAGGCGTGACGAGGATATACTCTTCTCCCTGTTTAGCAAAGACCTGTTCATCCTTGATCCTGAGATCTTTCCCGATCGTGATATCTGCCTGAGCAATGATATAATCCTCTTCATCAGAAGCATCGAAATAATCAACCTGCTCTGTTATTTTACCATCAACTACTTTTATGTAGGGTGTCTCTAAAAACCCCAATCTATTAACCCTGGAGTAGATCGCCGGGGAAGAAATCAGGCCGATATTAGGGCCTTCTGGTGTCTCTATTGGACAGATTCTCCCGTAATGCGAGTGGTGAACATCACGCACCTCGAAACCGGCACGTTCTCTTGTCAAACCACCTGGCCCCAGGGCTGATAACCTTCTCTTGTGTGTAATGGCAGCAAGAGGGTTAGTCTGCTCCATAAACTGTGAGAGCTGTCCTGTAAGGAAGAAAGCCTGTATAACTCCGATCAGGGCTGAACTATTAATCAGGTCACTGACAGTAACCTCATCAGGATTAGTAATCGACATCCTTTCAATAGCTATCCTTGAAACCCTGGAGAGCCCGTTTGTATACTCATCTTCCAGTAGCTCGCCGATCGTTCTTATGCGTCTGTTTGCCAGATTGTCGATATCATCGATATCATCTTTACCTCGATAGATATCGACCATCTTCTCGATTATAGCGATCAAATCCTCTCTTGTGAGAATACAGACATCTTCAGAAATATATATACCGAGACGCTTATTCAGCTTATAACGTCCAACCTCACCGAGATTGTATCTCTTCTCATCGAAGAACATTCTGTTTACCAGTGCTAAAGCTGCTTCCATCGTCGGTTCTTCACCCGGCCTGATCAGATTATAGATCTTCTTGACCGCTTCCTCTTCATTCTGGGTGGAATCTTTTGCTATTGTCTTCTCTATTATCTTGCGATGCACATCAGAGTCTTCAGATATGACCTTTACCTTCTTGTAACCAGCCTCGACCAGCTCATTATAATTCTCGTCGGTAACCGATTCCCATGCTTCGACTATTACTGCACCATTCTCTTTATCTATAATATCTTCAGCCAGAAATCGACCTTTAGCATTTTCGAGTGAAACCCTTTTTGTGCTGTAAAAGTGCTTTCTGATATCGCTATTAGTCGAAAGCCCTATACATCTAAGCAGCACGGTAACAGGAAGCTTTCTTCTCTTGTCGATATGGACGTACATAGTGTCATTAACATCCATACTGAATTCCAGCCAGGAACCTTTATAGGGTATGACGATAGCTGATATGAGAGATTTCCCGCTCGGATGTTTCTCTTCTTCGAAGAAGGCACCCGGCGAGCGATGTAATTGACTGATTATTACTCTTTCAGCGCCATTAACGATAAATGTTCCCTCGTCTGTGATAAGAGGTATTTCTCCCAGGTAGACGTCATTTTCTATAATCTCTTTTACTACCTTCTCACCGCTCTCTTTTAATTTCTCTTCGTCATATTTGGTCAGCTTCATTTTAGCTCTGATCGGTGACTGATAAGAGAGATTTCTCTCGATACACTCCTCTTTGGTATATTTTTCCTTTAGGACGGTATACTCCAGAAATTCAAGCAGGTAGTAACCTTTTGTGTCCTCAATAGGAAACACAGAATTAAAGACAGATTGTAATCCTATGTTCTCGCGTTGCTGTGGATGCACATCCTTTTGCAGAAAGCGATCATAGGAATCGATCTGTATAGCAAGAAGATTGGGTATTTCATGTGCTGGGATACCCAGGTCTTCGATCATTTTTTTTAAACGGGAATAACTTTTGATACTTTTCAAAAGCATATCTCCTTTTGGTTTATCCCCGGCAGTTACCATGGGTACAGTTTAGAGAAAGCGTGATCAAGATGAGTCTGATTCGAACCTCAATGCCTTCATTGCAATGCATCCAGAGTAGCAGCCGGGTATTTGGTGAAAACAAGTAACCTACATGCTCTATGATATACCCTGACCACCCCTTTATAATCATTGTTAACCAATAGATCCGATAAAGGAGTGGTCAGTTACAAAAATCCTGTATCTAAAGACCGTTCGAGGATTCACTGGTCGTTCCTGACGACAGAGAATACATCCAGGTAACAGGATAGTTATAATTTTTTCTACGCTTACGCATTCGAAAACAGTATGCAGAGAAATATTACTTAATCTCGGCAGTAGCGCCAGCTTCTTCTAATTTCTTCAACACAGCGTCGGCTTCCTCTTTAGAAACATTCTCAACAACTACTTTCGGACAGGTATCAACGAGGTCTTTAGCCTCTTTCAGACCAAGCTGAGTTATTTCCCTTATAACTTTAATCGTCTGAATCTTCTTGTCTCCTGCTGCAGTAAGCATAACGGTAAATTCTGTCTTTTCCTCTGCTGCTTCTGCTGAAGCTGGAGCAGCAGCAACGGCTGCTACTGGAGCAGCTGCCGAAACACCAAACAGTTCTTCTAATTCTTTTACCAATTCTGACAGTTCCATGACGGTCATTTCTTTGATAATATCGATCACCTGTTGTTTTTTATCACTCATTTTTCCTCCAAATGTCTATTCTTTTCTAATTTATCTCTCTTCGGTTTCTCAATTCTCTTTCTTTGCTACTGCGTCAACGGCGTAGACAAACTTATTGATTATCCCCTTAAGGGTATAGACGAACCCTGTTATCGGGCCGTTAAAACCACTCAACATCATACTCAATAACTGCTCTTTTGGAGGCAGCTTAGCAAGTTGCTCAAGCTCCTGTTTATTGAACAGTCTTCCATCAACGTATCCCATCTTGAAAGTCGGGAAATCCTTATCTGCCATCACTTCTTTGTTAAAGAGGGCAAGCTCTCTGGCCGGGGCAATTTCATCCTCTTTGGAAATAGCAACAGCAGTAGGACCGACAAGAGATTCATCCAGCAATGAAATCCCGAGAGTATTAAGTGCTTTCTTGATAAAGGTATTTTTGGAAACGAAGTAATCAACCTGTGATTCACGCATCCTTCCTCTCAGATTATCAACCTCTTCAATGTTGATACCTTTATAGTCGACAAGCACTATAGCTTTGGCATCCTTCAGCCTTTCAGTTAATTCCTGGACTCTACTTACTTTTAGCTCATTAGGCAATACTTTGTATGTCTGTTCTTTTTCCTTAATCATAGTATCATCCCTCCTATTTCTTGGCTGCAGTAGTAGTATCGGCAATATTAAGCCTGATACCGGGGCCCATTGTTGAAGTCAATGCCATGCTTTTAATGAATTGTCCTTTGACAGTAGCCGGTCTCTCTTTAAGAATTGAATTCACCAAGGTCAGGATATTCTCTCTCAACTTATCCTGGTCGAAGCTCAACTTGCCTACCGGGACGTGAATATTTGAGAATTTATCTACTCTATAGGCAATTTTACCTGCTTTCGATTCCTGGACGGCTCTACCAACATCCATGGTTACCGTTCCTACCTTCGGGTTTGGCATCAGGCCGCGGGGACCCAACATCTTCCCTAACTTACCAATTTTCCCCATCAGATTAGGGGTAGCAATGACGATGTCGAAATCAAACCAGCCTCCGCTGATCTTCTCCATCAAGTCATCCATTCCCACGTAATCCGCTCCTGCTTCGGAAGCTTCTTCTGCTTTCTCGCCTTCAGCAAAGACTAGTACTCTGACGTCTTTACCTGTTCCGTGGGGAAGGACTATCGAGTTCCTGATCTGCTGATCGGCTTTTCTTGGATCAACGCCTAAATTCATATGAATCTCCAGGGTTTCATCGAATTTTGCTTTTGGCAAATCTTTTAATATCCCTATTGCTTCACTCAATTCGTACTGACGTTGACGATCGATCTTCGACAGGGCTTCCTTGTAACGTTTGCTCCTTTTCATCTCTTCTCCTTTCTATCGTATAATCTCCTGCGGTTTGCCCTGCAATTGCTGTCACTTCCTCTTCGATAGGTTGTGAAAACAGGCGCAGGGTCGAAGTCTACCTCTGAAAAACAGAAGCATGTTGATGGTAAAGTATTAAAGACGTTAGTCTTCTATCTTTACCCCCATACTTCTGGCAGTACCTTCGATCATACTCATCGCAGAATCGATCGTAAATGCGTTTAAATCTTTCATCTTAATATCGGCTATCTTCTTTACCTGATCTTTCTTTATCGAGCCGACTTTGGTAGTATTGGGCTCTGGGGAGCCCTTGGCCAGTCCAGCTTCTTTTCTAATCAATACAGATGCCGGTGGAGTTTTTATTTCAAACTTAAATGACTTATTCTTATATACATAGATAACAACCGGATAGATCATTCCAGGGTTATCTTTAGTTTTATCGTTAAACTGTCGGCAGAAGTCTCCAATATTTATACCTGCCTGACCCAACGCCGGTCCTACAGGTGGAGCGGGTGTTGCCTGACCAGCTGGAAGCTGCAGTTTAATCATACTTACTACGTTTTTAGGTAATGCCATCTTTATTCCTCTCTTCTCTAAGACTTAATATCTTTAGATAAATTCTTATCTATATCGTTCAACCGTCAGCCTTTTCTTGAACGGTCGTTGATGATTTAGCCGCTCTTTATTCTCTCTACCTGGTCGGTATTCAACTCAACAGGGGTTACTCTTCCGAAGACTGCAACATTAACGGTCAGTTTATGACTATCCTGGTTAACTTTATCGATCACCCCATCAAAGTCACTAAAGGGGCCTGAGATGATCTTGACCATATCGCCCGGGATAAATTGATAATCTTTCCCAGTATCTTCTTCACGGTCAGAAATACCAAGAAGTCTCTTGGCTTCTGCTTCACTCAATGGCTGTGGCTTTTTAATTGAACCGAGGAAATGGGTTACACCTGGTATATCCGTAATGAAACTCGTCAATTCGGGAGTCAGATTGGCCTGGATTATAATGTAGCTGTTAAAGATCTTCTTTTCTCGCTGCACTTTTTTTCCGTCACGAATGTGAAAAGTCTTCTGGGTTGGGATTAGTATCTCTCCCAGATCCTTCTCCATTTCAGTACCGGAAACTCCTTTCTCTATCGCTTCCTTGATTCGCTGCTCTCTGGCCGAATATACGTGTAAAACATACCATTTCATCGTCTGTTTTTCCCTTTACTCTGGCAACTAAGCCTCTAAAAAATGATAAACTGTATAACCATAGAGAATATGGCGTCTACACCCGACAAAAAGAGTGCTACAATAGCAGACATAGTAATGACTACTACCGTTCCCTCTTTTATATCAGCTTTTGTCGGCCAGGACACATATCTCATCTCCTGACGGACATCTTTGAAAAACTTAGTAATTGCTTTGAACATTATCCCGTATCCTCTTTCCTTATATCCAGTCACTAATTCGTAAACTTAAATCTGGCAGGACAGGCAGGAATCGAACCCGCAACCCCCGGTTTTGGAGACCGGTGCTCTACCAATTGAACTACTGTCCTGCACGTCATACTTTCAGAAACGTTTTCGTTTCTCCTGTCCTCAACAGAGACACTCAATTCAGAATGAAAGATTCTCACCTTCTGGTGACTGCTTATCTCGTCTGTTTATGAATCGTGTGCTTCTTATCGTAAGGACAATACTTTTTGTATTCAACCCGCTCAGGATGTAATCTTCTGTTTTTAGTTGTGGTATAATTTCTTCGTCCACATTCCTGACAGGCTAAGATCACTGTCTCTCTCATAAACTGATCCTTTTACTCTAATATCTCACCGACAACACCGGCACCGATTGTTCTGCCACCTTCACGGATAGCAAAACGTAATCCCTGCTCCATAGCTATCGGAGTTATAAGCTCTGCCTCGATAACAAGGCTATCACCAGGCATAACCATCTCTATACCTTCAGGAAGACTCAAAGTCCCGGTAACGTCCGTTGTTCGGAAATAGAACTGGGGTCGGTAACCACTGTGGAAAGACTTCTTACGTCCACCCTCTTCGGCGGTCAAAATATAGGTGTTGCCACGGAACTTCGTATGGGGTGTAACGCTCTTCGGCTTGGCAAGTACCATACCACGCTCTACCTCATCCTTGGCCATACCACGTAACAGAATTCCTACATTATCGCCTGCTTCACCATAATCGAGTATCTTACGGAACATCTC
>Ga0334901_1001860_pt1 | contig 19991 bp, 12 predicted proteins | sample GraSluR3_MG_3_FD_207216 | JGI IMG/M metagenome (GOLD analysis project Ga0334901, IMG submission 207216) | Sludge microbial communities from methane-producing bioreactor in Wageningen University, Netherlands - Granular Sludge_15_08-R3 | ecosystem: Engineered > Bioreactor > Anaerobic >... | reverse complement strand
AATCCACGCCGCCAGCGTTCGTCCTGAGCCAGGATCAAACTCTCCATTATTTCTTTTAAAAATATTCTCCTTGCTCACTCTCCACGAATATTTGCCTCTTAAAGATCAACCTGAAATCATCAGGTTCGGTCATATTTTTCAGTCAGGATTAACTGTCAATAGATTTCGAAAAAAAAATCAGATAAGGCTGGCTTTTTATGACCTCATCTCTTTTCGCTACACAGACTTAGGACCGTAATATAAAATCACTGATCTGACAAACTGTTATCAGGAAAGGATGATCACAACAGTACTTTTATATCTGTTGGATCGATATTGACAAGACGAACTAGATATCTGTAGAGCAGGGAAGGTTCACAGAGAAAAGCACAAAATACTTGACGATTACTGGCAAACAGAAAAGGTAACAAAAAAAATATGGAGTGGATATGTTAAGCAATTCTAAAGGTATCAGTGTGTATATGATCATAACTATTCTTGGAGTTTTAATACTGGCCTTCATCCTTATATTGCCTCAAGTCCTTGATATTCAAAGGAGAGAGAAGACAGAGCAGTGTATCAAGAATATGACCGAGATAGAATCAGCTATCAGGAGATACATGTCAGAACGAGAAGAGAATTTCATCGGAGATACAACAGATCTGCATAGAACCGGGTATTTACGCAGGCCGCTTTATGTTTGTCCTGAAGGAACACCTGAATCACAGTACTACACAGAAGGTAATCTTGAGACAGGAGAGATTATCGTTACATGCCCCCTGGTAGAAGAGTATCCTGAGCATGTATTGCCTTCAGCAGCAATCGACGATTAATTGCTAAATCTGAGTTCGACCTTGGTTTTGATGATTATTTACCTTTCGAAGCACTGACATATTAACAATAGTTAATGACAAGAGTAAGCACAATAAGTAGATTAGATGACTTAATCGAACATATATACAAAAGACATTCTGGTAACATCAAATACGATCTGGACAGAATACATAATGTTCTTGAGGTGATGGGTCATCCCGAACGAGAGTTGCGTGGTTTTCATATTGCTGGAACCAATGGCAAAGGCTCAACTTCTGCCATTTTAGAAGCTATCTGTCTGAGACATAAATGGACGACCGGCCTCAACACATCTCCACATCTTATTGATTATCGTGAGAGATTTCGTATAAATGGGAAAAACATCACAACCCGGGATCTTCTTGATATATATAAGATATGGGCTGATCTCTTTGAGGAGACCGAATCATCTTTTTTTGAGATAACCACCGCACTAGCCTTCTTCTATTTTCATAAACTCGGACTGCACACCAGTATATTCGAAGTAGGATTGGGTGGCCGATTAGACGCAACAAACCCTTTCAATGCGACAGTGAGTGTTATAACCAGCATAGCGATAGACCATCCTAAGACTCTGGGAGACAGTATAGAAAAGATAGCGTATGAAAAGGCCGGTATCATAAAAGAGAGGGTACCTCTGGTTCTGGGCGGTTTATTGGAAGCGGCCAATGAAGTTATTTTGAAGGTAGCTGAGATTAAAAAAGCAGAGGTATTTGCTTATGGTAGAGACTTAGTTGTCGACAATGTCTATATAACTAATGAAGGGACTCGCTTTGATCTAATAAACATAGATAAAAATAACAGGCTTTCAATACCGGAGAGATTAACGGATCTTCAGACGAATCTGATCGGTAAACATCAGGCTCATAATGCTGCTCTGGCTCTAGCAGCCTACTCGATTTACACTGAGAGGATTGGCGAAAAGCCAGATTGGGAATTAGTACGAGCTGGACTCAAAAGGGTCAAGTGGCAGGGGAGAATGCAGATCATTGGACAGAATCCTTTAACTATCCTCGACTGTGCTCATAACGAGGAGGGTATCAGCAGTCTGGTTGCTAATTTGCAGCAACTCTTTCCTAACAAGAGTTTCAGGATAGTTACCGCTATCTTGCGTGATAAACATATTGAACCAATGATCTCCATGCTCAGTTCTATAGCCAGTAAGCTCTATATTTCCAAGAACAATTCGGAGCGTGCTGCGGATATTGAAGGGCAGATAGAAGTTGCCAGAAAGTTTGCTACCCCCTTTTCTCGAGAACCTGATATAGTTGCTGCCCTAAATCATGCCCAAAACGAGGCGGAGGAAGGGGAGATCGTCATAGTAACCGGTTCGATATATACCGTGTCAGAAATAATTTCTCATCTCTGTAAGCAGAAAATAGCGAAACAAATCTCCTGAAATGGACCTCATCATTTCAAGAGTTGTTTGTTCGACTACAAAATCACTCTTATATCTGGAATTAAAAAGGCAAATTCCCTTTTTGTTTGACAAAATTATAGTGACTCTGTTTCTTGTGTGAGATAAATACAAATTATGCACGAGTTGGTGATATTAGTGGTTATTAAAAAAAAGACTAAGAACAAAGAGTTGCGATTTTTCGAGAGGTGGATAAGTTTTCCTGTCACAGACCCCGTTATGATCAATCCAGGCCTTTCATCTAATAAACCCGAGAACGATACTGTATGATATTTACTACAATCAAACAAAAACTGTTTCCACGCTCAACTATTCTTACCATTCTCATTATCTTACCGATTCTTCTGATAACTGCCTGTATGAATCAGGTAACCGATCAACGAGAACAGGAAATTGCGGAATTTGACCCTTTCATCTATGTCAACGGATCATTGAGACAGGGAGAAACTTTAGCAGAAGCTCTTCAGAGCAGGGGTGTTGGTTATTCGGTGTTTACACCGTTTATTAACGAATTGAACAAGATTTATAATCTACGTCGCTGTCAACCTGCAGACAGTTTTTCTGTTAAACTCGATACTCTGAATGTTATTCATCAGCTTTCCTATTACCCTGTAAGAGAGAAGATCATCTCTTATTCTGTCTTTTCTGATTCGATTGGAACTTTTCGGACAAGAACAGATACACTGAAGACTGAGAAGGTTCTCCGGAAAGTTGATACTGAGATTAAGGGCTCTTTATACACTTCTTTGAGAGCTTTAGGCGAAGGGCCACATCTGATCGTCAGATTTGCTGAGATATTCCAGTGGGATTTTGATTTCTTCCTCGATACACGTGAAGGAGATCGCATAAGTATGGTTTTTGAACAGTACATGCTTGATGGAGAGTTTGTTCAGTACGGCGATATTCTTGTTGCGGAATACAGTGGGAGAAATTATCAGAACAGAGCTTATCGCTATACACTTTCTGATGGAGTTTCTCATTACTATAACAAAGAGGGAAAATCATACAGAAAAGCCTTTCTGAAATCCCCATTGAATTATACTCGTATCTCTTCCAGATTCTCTACCGGCAGGTACCATCCAATTCTAAAAATAGTCAGGCCTCATAATGGAGTAGATTATGCAGCACCGACAGGTACACCAGTAGTGGCAGCATCAGATGGTGTTGTAACTCATGCTGCCTGGAAGGGAGGACATCCAACTGTGAATGGTATGTCTGGTGGTTATGGAAGAACAGTCATGATTCGTCACAGCAATGGTTACGAGACTCTATACGGACATTTAAGTCGATACGGTGATGGAATTAGAAAGGGTGTTCGAGTGAAACAGAATCAAATTATAGGTTATGTTGGACAGACAGGTCTGGCAACCGGCCCTCATTTGCACTATACAGTATATCTGAACGGCTCTGCAATAGACCCGTTGAAAATGAACAACGAACCAGGTCCTCCTGTCCCGGAGGAACAGATGGAGAGATTCAGTCAGATTACAGAGATTCTCGATAATTATATGGGTCATGACGAAGCTCATTTTTTGAGTTACGTATATATCGATATTGAAGAACAGAATAAAAATAGATAAAGCTCAGCAGGTGTTGAACAGAGAGAAAGTGACCGATAGTCTTTCAGTTCAAACACTTCAAAAGGAGTATGATTATGAGTAGTCAAGTGAAGAGAAAACTTTGCCTTCTAATGGCATTGCTTTTCTGTAGTTTATTGATTCTTCCTAATCTCTCTGCTCTGGCAGAAAGAGATATAACGGAAGAAGAGGAGATGCAATATGTAGTTCGTGATCTGAGGGTGGAAGATATCCCCAATGATGACGGAAGCGGATTAATGATCAGCTGGATACCGCTGGAGATTGAGAAAAGGGTCATCGAATATCGTATCTATCGTGGAGCCAGTCCCGACACTCTTTTCTATGTAGGGAATATCTCTGTTAATCCGGAGACCGGTTTCCCGGGTGAACGGGCTTACTTCTATGATGCAGATTATACGATGTTCGTGAGTATTACTTCTCCGAGCAGGATACGTCAGGAAGTTCAGCAACGTGAAGGGAGTCCTCTTTATAGAGAGATCCCCAGGGATATGAGTATTACAGGCCCGAAACTAGAGCATTATGATATCCTGTCGGTAATCCCGAAGAAGCAGTACTATTATCATGCCGAAAAGATTACTCTGGAAGAGGAAGAGGAAGATGGAGAGACCATTGAAGAACATTATGCAGGCCTTCATCTCAGACAGTTTCAGTATCTTCTCAAGAAACTGCTTCCCGATAAGCCTTATTATTATACTGTTGTAGCGGTTGATGAGCAGAGAAGATTCTATCCTTACGCTCCGGTAACTGAAGGTATCCCAAGAAGAAACTCTCCCGAACCAACGCGTGATTTTTTCGCTGTCTGTGTCGAGGATATTGACAGATTGCAGTTTGAGTGGTCTTTACCTTTGACCCCCGACATTATCAGGTTTCATAATGTCTATCTAGTTCATGAAAATGAGCTTGAAGACTTTGAGAATTACCGTCAGGAACAGAAACAGATAGAGGATAATCAATTAGTACGATTGGAAGATCCTGAGATTGAGCCTCTTGAGCAGACAATCGATAATCCCGCAACTCTGATATTCAGGAGGCAGTCTGCTTATCCTTATACCTCAATGAATACCGGTTATGTCGACGTTGTTGATGGGATGATAACTTTAGAGGATCATCAAATCAACGTGCCGTTTGATATTGATGAGGTTGGAGAGTATTATGCTGTTTTCTCACTACTTGACTGGTATGGTGGGGAGACATTTTCCCAACCTGCGCGATTCTCTATGTTAACCAGAGAAGACCTTCCCTTACCTCCGACATTTACCGTAACCGACAAACCGGACGACCAGGGCGATTACAATCTAGTTTACTGGGGTAAACCGGTAGTATTCTTGACCAATTCCTCAGTAAATAACCCTGAGAGAACGAGACTAACTGTGAATTATGAATACGAGACCAATATCAATTATCCGATTCGTAATATTTATTTTGAGCTCTATGACGATGAGGGTAATCATATTACTACGGTAAATGAATTCTATCAGAATCTTGTCTTTGATGTGACTCTTCCCGAGAAATATTCAATAGATTCGCCTGAATATGATGAGAATCGTAAGATAACCTTCAAGATGCATTTCCGGGTTAGTGGCAGTCAACTACCGGAGGAACACATCTTTACTCAGGACATGGTTTTCGACCTCGACTACCTGACCTATCGTCCACGTGCACTATATCTTGGTGATGAAAGGGTTCAGGACTATAGCTATCTGGTTTATAAGAAACCTTATTCCGGAGAGATTTTCCGCCAGACAGCGAGAGCTGCCGGTGTTATCAGAGAAATTGATGATAACATCCGCTATGAAGCATCTATCTTCAAAGGAACCCCGCTTTATTATCCCGAGAAGAATCTTCTCCTGGTAGATACCAGATTCAACGCCTTTTATGACAGAGAAGAGAAGAGAACTGTATATACGAATATATTTCTCTCTGTCGTTGAAGATAATATAGAACAGTACCAAGCCGAGATTGAGAAGTATACTGAATTGCGAGACGAGGCTGAAAGAGAAGAAGAGGTTGCCGAATACCAGATGTATATTGATCATTATGAAGGATTACTGGCCGCCAATGAATATGAGTTCATGCAGCAGGCTAATGCCAAACAGGATGACAAAGCGAGGGTAAAATTCATCGCCGAGCGACGTGAAAAACAGTTGAGAACATTCCAGTATAAAATGGTCAAGACCGATGGTCGTGCCGGCTTTATTGAAACAGAGGTTTATGAGGATGAAGATGGCAATTCATATTTTTATCCTGAACCCAACTGGTTTAATAATGAGAGATTACCTACCCTGATCGCAACCTTGATCTTCGGTTTTCTGGTCTTCTATATGGTAAGAAAAGCCAAGAAGGGACATGAGATGTACATCAGACCTATATCCGGTATCCAGGAGATCGACAATGCTATCGGTCGTGCAACGGAGATGGGCCGGCCAATACTATACCAGCCCGGATTATCCGGTATAAATGACGTTGCAACCCTGGCAGGGCTTAATATACTCGGCAGGGTAGCCACAAAGGCGGCTGAGTATGATACAAGGATTCTCGTTCCGGTTCGTGACTACATCGTATTACCAATAGCTCAGGAGATTGTCAAGGAGGCTCACTACGAAGCAGGCAGGCCTGATACTTATGATAAAGGTAGTGTCTTCTTTATCACGACCGATCAATTCGCTTTCGTTGCAGGTGTTAACGGCGTTATGGTCCGCGAAAAGTGTGCAACCTGTTTCTATATGGGAATGTTCTTTGCTGAGGCATTGATCATGACCGAGACAGGTAACTCAATAGGCGCTGTTCAGATTGCCGGTTCCGATGCCGTTACTCAGATACCATTCTTTATTACAACCTGTGACTACACACTGATCGGTGAAGAGTTATACGGTGCTTCGGCCTATCTTTCACACGAACCGTTAATGATGGGTACACTGAAAGCAGTTGACGTTACCAAGTTCCTGATACTGTTAGCAATAATAACGGGTACTATTCTTTCAACTGCTCAGCTCACATTCTTTATAAATGTATTTCCCGATAAATAGGAGGAAAGATAATGAAAAGACAGATACCATTAATACTGATAATTACACTCTGCTTCCTCTTCGTGTTTCATGCCTTCATACCACATAAATATTCACAGGATTTCTATCAGTGGTGGCTCAGCTGGGTCAGGGCAATGACTCCTTTTGCTGTTGTTCTGGGTGTAATGAGTCTCTCGATGGTCCACTGGACCAAGATTTCGAGACGTCTACCCAACTGGCAATACAGCGCAGTAACTCTGATAGCATTATTATTCACTACCTTAGCTGGCTTTCTGTGGGGAACGCAACCCGGAACTCCATATATGTGGATCTTCACGAATATGCAGATGCCGATGGCTTCGACAATGTTCTCGCTGTTGGCCTTTTACATTGCATCTGCTGCTTACAAGGCATTCAGGGCACGTTCACTGGAAGCGACCGTTCTGCTACTTGCAGCTATAATCGTCATGCTGGCACAGGTTCCGATAGGAATGGCAATAAGCCGCTGGATACCACAGATTTCTGATTGGATACTCAACGTTCCTAATATGGCAGCAAAACGTGGTATTGCACTCGGGGTTGGACTCGGTATGACTGCAACATCATTAAAAATCATGCTCGGTATCGAGAGAACTTATCTCGGTAGTGGTGATTAAGGACAGGGGGTAGAAGACGATGAATTTCTTTGAACGATTACAAGCACTGGACAGAAGATGGATATATCTATTGGTAGCCCTGGCTATAACAGTTCCCCTGGTTCTGGTTTTCGATTCTAAAACCTATACCACGGAACCGACAGAGAATATCTATCAGTTAATAGACTCATTTGCCGGAAGAGATGACAGGGCAATTATGATAAATTTCATGCATGATGCCTCTACAATGCCGGAACTTTTCCCGATGGAGGTTGCAATTCTCAGACATGCTTTTCTGCGAGAGGTAAAGGTTTTTACAATCTGTTTCACTCCAACTGCAGCACCTCTTGTTGATTATGCTATAAATACAGTTAAAGAGGAATTTCCCGATATACAGTCTGGGGTAGATTACATCAATATAGGCTACAAACCGGCAGCTCTATACCTTCCTATAGTCCTTGGTATGGGCGATGATATAGCAGAAGCGGTAGAGACAGATGCCGAAGGGCGCCAGATAGCCAACCTACCAATGATGGAGAATATCCAGAACTACAACGAGATGAATCTGGTTATCGAGACTTCAGGTTCATCCTTTGGAGCAATGTGGTATATCTATGCCCGCCCACGATTTGGTGTCAATGTCGCCGCCGGTATTACTGCCGTTATGGCTGCAGATGCTTATCCTTTTCTTCAGACTGGCCAGCTGATTGGAATTCTTGCTGGCTTGAAAGGTGCAGCCGAATATGAGAAGATGGTTGATCTATTCGCTTCTCAGGACAGGCCATTCAGCAGAGAGAGAGCAAGAGAGGAGCATGTATCCATAACCGATGATGCTGTTCTCTACAAATTCAGAACTGCCCGTATCGGCATGAACGCTCAGACAGTAGCACATATTCTGATAATAGTGTTTATTATCATCGGCAACGTAGGATACTTCTTCGAAAAACAACGCGAGAAAAAATTATAATAGGAGGAATAATGTTTGAAACAATAAGTAATTGGATCGCTGCACTGCTGACCCTGTTCATTTTCTCCTTTCTCTATAAGGATAATCCTTTTTATCGGTTTGCCGAACATCTGCTCGTTGGTGTATCAATGGGTTATTTCATACCCCTTGTGTATAACAACGCTTTCATGCCCTTCCTATATACACCGATATTCCTCCAGCATAAGTTCATTCTGATCATACCTGCTATTATAGGTGCATTCTACATATTCCGATTCAACAGGAAATTGAGCTGGTTATCACGTTATCCGATTGTATTCGGTATGGGTATTATCGGTATGGGTGTTCCCATGTCAATGCATGCTTCAGTTCTCGTTCAGATGAGAAGTGCAATGCTACCCATACTCGATATCAATGTTTTTCTGATATTTATCGGTACTGTTACGATCCTTCTCTACTTCTTTTTCTCCAAATCACACGAAGGATTATACGGTAAGTTTACCAGAATAGGTGTCTGGTTTATGATGATCGGCTTCGGTGCATCATTCGGTTATACCGTGATGGCACGACTTTCTTTATTGATCGGCAGAATCCAGTTCCTGGTTGGAGACGTACTTAAGTTAATACAATAAGAAGAAATAGCCCTGCATCCATCTATCACTCGATAACGAGTATATATCCGAGAGTTTAGATGGGTGCAGGATTTTTTGACTGCACCTATTGCTGATTAACAGATTCTAACCAGGTAGTGCAGACGATATCAATTGATATTAAAATACTGTCGAGGTATTTATGGAAAGACATGCCTCTCTGTCAATATGGAGATCTGCGTTAATCGCTGCTCTGTTAGCATTGCTATTCAGCTTTTTGTTCTTCAGCACTAACCTGTTAGCCATCACACCTCTCAATCGAGTTCAGGAATTGAGAATAGAGGATTTTCCAAACGATGATGGAACCGGGCTTCTCCTCTCCTGGACTCCTCTTCCGGTAGAGAGTAAGATCATTGAATACCGAATCTATCGTGGAGTAAGCCCTGACAGTCTGTTTCTGGTTGGAACGATTGAAGTTGATCCCGAACTCGGCGTTACATCACCCAGAATGTATTTTTATGATCGTGATTACACCGAATTTGTCAGCATCTACTCCCCGGGCAGTCTCAGAAAGGAGGTCCAGCAGTCGGAGGAGAGTCCTCTTTACCGGCAGATGCCTAAAGATCTGAATGTTTATGGTCAGTATTTGAACCACTATTCTGTTCTCGGTATAATAGAGAAGGATGATTTCTATTTTCGTTCTCGGTCGATAGAGATAACCGAAACAACAATAGACGGGAGTGAAGAGACTACTGTTTTTGCAGGCCTACCATTGCGGAGTTTCGATGGGCTTTATTCGATGCTGATACCGGAGAAGCCTTACTATTATTCGGTTCTGGCTGTTGATAATCAGAGGCGATTCTATCCACACAGTGAGATCGTCGAAGGCATTCCCTTTGATAATCCACCTGAAGAACCGACAGAGTTCTCAGCAGTTATATTTGCTGATAATGGCAGGATGCAATTCGAATGGCTCAATCCCTATTTCGAAGATGATCTCTATGAGCGAAATGTCTATCTGCTCACCGAAGATCAGATTGGAGATATGGAAGCTTATGTTGACCAGGAAAGACGGAGAGCATTAGCAGAAATAGAGCAAAGAATTAATCCAGAAATCGAAGTTGAAGAGATAACTAACGACTTTAATAACCCGGCCTATCATATCCTGGCAGAGCCGACTGCCTTTCCGTACTCCTCGACTATAACAGGTTTTGTTGATCCTGTTAATGGGAAGATTAACATCATCGGGACCAACAATCAATACGAACTCGACCTTTCTGAACCGGAGAGATATCGTTTTATCCTCTCCTTCAGCGATTATACGGGTTATGAGAGTTTTTCCGAAATAGTAATACCCCGAATTAAGACCTCGCTCGATAAGCCGGTACTACCAGAATACAAAATAACAGACAAACCGGATGACAAAGGAGACTATAATCAACTTCTATTCGGTAAACCCCTCGTCTTCATGACTCAAGGTTCTTTTCTCAACCGGGAAAGAACGAAGCTCGCTCTAAATTATGATTTCACTGAAAGCAGAATGAGCCGTTTAAAAACAATCATATTCAGATTCTATGATGCAGAAGGTGATTTACTCTCTGAGGTTGAGGAATTTCTGCCCGACAAGATCGTTCCCATCTCAATACCTTCGTTTGAGACATTGAGTAGAGGAATCGGCATCGAGATCATCCCGGAAATCAGTAATGCTGATCAGGATAATTATTACCTGCTGGCTCAGACTATGTATTACAATGAGGAATTCGGGTTCATCGAGTATAGTGACCTGGTCATCAGAGAAGATGAGTCTCTTGAAATAAACGAGAGCGAAACAGTGGCCGACTATAGCTATTACCTCTATAAAAGAGCCAGATCAGACCAGAATTTTCGACTGGCTCGCAATATAAGCCCTTTCTCGAGATTCTTCGACGATAGTGTTCCCTATGAGACATCGATCTTCAAACTCGTTGACCGATTTGATATAGGGCAGAATCTGCTCCTGGTAGATAGCAGTATCGGGATAACATACGATCGGGAAAGAGAGTTAGATATTATAACCAATATCTTCACTTCCGGAGTCGAAGCAGTCATAGAATATCACCGGAAGAAGATAACCGAAACAGAAACTGTCATCAACGAGACCGTCGACCCTGAGCAACTGGAGAATCTGAGCTGGGAACTGAACTATCATCAGAACAGATTATGGATGGAGACAGAGCATCCCATCCTGGTGGAGGCAAACCAGATAGAAAACAATCGTCAGCGGATGAGATATCTTGCTGATATCAGGGAACGGCACCGAAGAAGTTTCGAGTATATCTTTATTAAATCTGACCGTCAGGGTCTTTTTTATCAGGATGATATCTATGAAGCTGAAGAAACGAGATATTTCTATCCTCGCCCCAATTGGTTTGACAGCAGCCAGTTAGCAGCGCTGATCGCCTCTCTCGTCTTCGGGATTTTTGTCTTCTATTTCATCAGGAAAGCGATGAAAAGAGAGGATATGTATATCCGCCCGATTGCTGGACTGGAGGAGATCGATAATGCCATAGGCAGAGCTACGGAGATGGGCAAACCCATCCTCTTCGTTCCGGGTATTGGTTATATAGAAGAGATAGCCACTCTGGCCGGTCTCTCCATTCTCAGCAATGTAGCAAAAAAAGCGGCCGAATATGACACGAAGGTGATGGTGCCTGTTGCCGATTATATCGTTCTTCCTATCGCAATGGAGACAGTAAAAGAAGCCCATATCGCAGCTGGTAGGCCAGACACCTTTAACAGAGATGATATCTTCTATATCTCAGGAGATCAGTTTGCCTTCGTAGCGGGTGTAAATGGGATAATGGTCCGACAGAAGACAGTAGCGAATTTCTTTCTCGGTGTCTTTTTTGCTGAAGCACTTATAATGACTGAGACCGGAAACGCTCAGGGTGCTATTCAGATTGCCGGTTCAGACTCGATTACTCAGATTCCCTTCTTTATAACTACCTGCGACTATACTCTGATCGGAGAAGAGTTATACGGAGCATCTGCCTATCTCAGCAGAGAGCCTCTGATGCTCGGGACACTGAAGGCACAGGACTATTTCAAATTTCTGATCCTGATATTCATAATCACAGGAACGATACTATCGACACTGAGAATAACGTTTCTGATAAATGCCTTTCCTTCACAATAGTGATGATGAACAGTAAAGATGAGAAACACACACCCCTGAAACCCTGTTATCTGGAGTTGATGAGCTCTACTGCCATAATATTATGCTTCTCCATCTGATCAAGAAACCATCGTATAAGAAGATCCCTTCTATATATTACATTGACCGCAAGACAGCCCTGATCCGGAGAGAGAAGATTCCGGCTGAACAATGGCTAAAATGGCTCTATCATGACCCGTTTGGTAATCTTGCCCTGGAAGCAGTTATCAAGCGTAATGCTTTTACCCGTTTTTACGGTAGATATATGAAAACTCCACGTTCCTCGATGAAGATTAAATCTTTTGTCAATATGTTCGGAATCGATAACAGCGAATTTGAAAAGGAGTTGGATGACTATACCTCCTTCAACGATTTCTTTATTCGGAAGATCAAGAAGCAGCAAAGACCAATGAATCCCGATCCATTAGTCGTAACATCTCCGGTAGATGGTAAACTGCTGGCATTTGCTGATATAAATAAAGAGACCCACTTTATCGTTAAAGGACATGATTTTTCACTCTCTGAGTTTTTGAACAATAACAGGCTGGCAGAAGAATACTATAATGGAAGTATGCTGATTTTTAGATTAACTCCAGCTGATTATCATCGCTTTCATTTCCCCTTCGATTGCTTTCCGGGCAGATCACATAAGATTAGAGGTAAATACTACTCGGTTTCACCCATCTCCGTCAGTAAGAAGATCAAGACCTATTACCAGAACAAAAGGGAATTCACCATACTCAGATCAAAGAGTTTCGGTAATGTTATCATGGCAGAAATCGGGGCAACTCTTGTAGGTTCGATCAAACAGACTTTTATTCCTGATGCTTTCTACAGCAAGGGTGAAGAAAAAGGGTATTTTGAATTTGGCGGTTCTGCTGTCATCCTCCTCTTCAAGAGAGATATCATCAATATAGATCCTGACCTGATAAACAATACCCTGCTCTCTTACGAGACGCGGGTTCTGATGGGTGAGTCCGTTGCAGTAAGAACCTGATTCAACCTCTTCTACCCCGATATCTCCGGATACAAAAAGAGCCTGAATATCAATTCAGGCTCCTATAACCGCTGCTCTATTTCAGCATTATCATTTTTCCGCTCGACTGATACTCTCCAGCCTGCATACGATAGAAATAGAGTCCACTCCCTGCCTCCCGGTCCTGATCGTCACGTCCGTTCCAGGAGACTGAATGATATCCTGCCGGGTATTGATCATCTATCAACCTCTTAACCCTTCTTCCTCTGATGTTGTATATCTCGATCATGACACAGCTATCGGCTGCCAGACTGAACTCTATTTTCGTCTCAGGATTGAAGGGGTTGGGATAGTTGCCTTTTAACTCGGTTATCGCTGGAAACACCTGGTCATCATCAATATCACTGTATGAAGTGGCTAGTACTTCGTTTGAAGGACCTGATTCTCCAGCAGTATAGAGAGCTGTTACATGATAGATATAGTTCCCATAAGAAAGAAGAGGATCAACATAACTGGTCTCCTCAATGAGTTCAACATTGATCATCACACCATTCCGATAGAGATTGAATCCGAGCAATTCTCTACCGGTACGGTTTCCTCCATTCCCCTCGAAATCGGGATATTCCCATTCAAGATAGAAATCCGACGAGTTTATCAACTTACAGAAAAGATTAGCAGGTGGTAACAGATCAAGCATTATCTTGACCGTATTACCTGGATCTGACTCACCGCCCGGATAGAGGGCAGTGACATAATAGTGATAAGTTGAACCGATAGTCACATCGTGGTCAACAAATTCGGTATCGAGCAACAATTCACTGTTTATTTGCGTCTGGTCACGATATACATTATACCCGAGAGGGATGCTCTCCGCACCTGCAGACCAGTAAAGATTAACCTTCTGATATCCCGTAGTGGCATAGAGATCTCCCGGAGTTTCGAGCTCTACTGGCTCACCTGTTATCACAATATCGTCAACACACCAGTAATAGGCATCCGAACCGGTATAATTCCATCTGAATTTCACTTCAGGATATCCCGCAACTTCAGGAAGAGCGAGTGAAAAATACTCCGGATTAGCTGTATCTGAATCCCAGATTTCAACATCATGCCAGGTCTCTCCATCGTCGATACTGTAGCCAAAAGAGGCTTCCGATCTCTCGTCCAATTGTCTGAAATAATGGGTAAAAGAAACTGTAATATCGATCAGTCCTCGCAGATTGAGGCGTGGTGTTATCAGATCGGTATTCTGAACTCCGGCAGGTCCGAAGGCGTTACTGTTGACATAGGCATATCGCCCTGTAGTCCCTTCCAAACCTCCATCTATAGTTCCGACCTGCCACATCTGGCCACTATCTGCATGATCCAACCGTTGCCAGAACATTGGTATAGAATTGGAGTTGTTAAAATTCTGGGTCAGCGGGGGTGTCATGTATTCGAAATCGGTCACTGCGTAAGTTATAATCCCTTCGGAATATTCCAGCTCTTCATTGTAAGATATCGCCTTGTAATAATAGGCCTTCCCCTGTTCCAGGTTCTCATGGATGAAGGATGTATCATCACCTCCATAAACCACTCTACCTCCTATAGGCAGAGTCTCTCCTACCCAGTAGTTCCGCCCATTGACTGGAGTACCGAAAGTCCCATTAGTGACAGCAAGTAGAAGGACATTATCCTCTTCCTCGTTCTTTTCCCAGGTTATTTCTATGCTATCACTTCCGAGCGAGAAAGCAGTAATACTCATTGGGTCTTCAACAATAGGCAGCAACTCATCAAGAGACATCAAAGCTGCAAAAGCATTGAGACGGCCCGTCCCGAGCATCCCCTGATACCCCTGGTTGACACTGTAATGGTCATCGGTTGTTGTTCGGAGCAGGGCAGCGATGTCACTGTTAGTGAGTAAAAAATCGTTACGATGAGCATAGGAAACCAGGAGGGCAGCTACTCCGGAAGCATGTGGACAGGCCATAGATGTTCCCTGGAAGTATCCATAGCTGTTACCTGTCTTTGTACTCAATACCCCACGGGTAGTAATCGTATTGGTCTCTCCGCCGGGAGCCGAAATATCCACCCAGTAATCATAGGTAGAATACCAGGCTTTCTGATCCTGATTATTAGTAGCAGCGACAGAGAAAGCACCGGGATAACAGCCGGGATATCGCTGGCCACTTGAGCCGCTGTTGCCGGCAGCAAATATGGTTATCCCGCCATCGAGTACTTCTCCCCCACCATTGGCATTGAAGTAATCTATAGCATCAAGCACATTCTGGTCATAATAATTATTTGATGTGTAACCCCAGCTATTTTGTGAGATAGCGGCACCATTATCGGCTGCATAGAGTGGTGCCTGATGAAATCCGCCACTGGAATTACCACTGAAGACCTGACAGGACATCAATCGTATCCCGTCGCCAGAACCTGAACCACCAGCAACACCGGCAACCCCAATATCGTTATTGGTAACCGCCGCTACAGTCCCGGCAACATGAGTCCCGTGGTCTGCCGGTATAATAGTCGAGGAACTGGTAACAAAATTATATCCTATATCCTCCCAAATATTATCGATCAGATCGGGATGGGTGTGCTGGATTCCGGAATCAATTATGGCAACGATAACATCCGAATGTCCCTTTTCAATATCCCAAGCCTCGAACAGGCTGATATCACATCCCGGGGTTCCACCTACCTGACCGGTATTGTGATAATGCCACTGGTCATCTAACTGTGGATCATCTGGAGTCCAGCGACTGCTTCCTGCAGTATTACCTGCTTGAACCTCCTGCATCGAATTGAACAGAACCTTTTTATATTCAGGTTCTGCCCATTCTATTACCTCTTTCAGCTCACGATAAGCCATGATAATATCTCTGATATCGCTCCGGGATTCGTAATGGAGTTCAAACCAGAGGTGAAAACCCCACTGGCGATGACGCCATTCGTAACCGTTTTTCAGGGCCTCGCTGTCAAAGAGTTTGCGGGCCTCGAATATACCAAAAGTGTGGTTCAGTTGATCGAGTTCGGTTATGCCACTGATTATCGTTCCGTTCTCTCCCCTGGTAATTACGTTGTTATCGAGATAATCAGAATATTCGGTTGAGAATTTAATCTTGAACCATCCCTCTTCAATAGCTTCATCAGGAACTTCATAAATATCGATGTGGGGTCGTTCACCAAACCTTATCTCAGGATTGATTCCCTGTAAAATCATTACTGAACCAATCATTAGAACTATACTACTTAATATCTTAACTAACTTCATATCAATATACCTTCTCTTTCCATTTTTTTTATAATGAGAGCCAAAAACAGAGTGTCAAGTTTAATCTTATCATCTATCCTGGCTGAAAATTTCTCTAGCTCCACAAAACCCCGATCAAGATCATGACTAGAGACTCGCCAGCCAGATATATGAGGTTAAAAAAAACCCGGAGAGCTTTTCTGTCCGGGTATATTCAACATTTTCGGTATCGTAGTTTATTTGATCAGGATCATCTTCCGTAGAGCTCTATACTCACCAGCCTCCATACGGTAAAAATATATACCACTCCCCATTTCCTGGCCGTTTCCGTTCCGTCCATTCCAGTAAATGGAATGATGACCGGCTTCTATCTGGCTGTCGAGCAGGGTTATAACTTTTCTTCCTTTGATATTATATATATCAATCTTGACCTGTTCCGGATTTCGCAAGCTGAAATCTATTCTGGTCTCCGGATTGAACGGGTTTGGCGAATTACCTCTGAGTTCCGTGAGAAGAGGAATTCCGTTATTATCATTGATATCACTATGGGAGGTTACTACTATTTCGTTAGATGATGGTGAAAGGCCGACACTATAAGATGCTCTAACCCAATAAAGGTAATTACCGAGTGGAATTGCCGGGTCAATATATGAATTCTCCTCAATCAGTTCATCATTCAACCTGGTCCCGTTACGATATACTATGTACCCATTTAACTGTCTCCCGTTAGGCAAATTATCCTCCGCCTCAGGGTAAGGAGCTTCCCATGATAGAGTGACATCCGCTCCGTTAAGTAACTCGTAGGTGAGATTGGTCGGTGGCTTGAGCTCCAGAAGTACAACAGCAGAATCCGTCGGATCGGACTCTCCGGCAGAGTATAAGGCAGTAATCTGATAAGTATAGCTAAATCCCATTGTTACATCAGTATCTGAATAATTAACATCAATAATCGGTTCACTGTTTAATCTGGCGTTATTACGATAGATATTATAGCCGAGCAGGTTATCTGAATTAACCCCCGCCCAGTTAAGTTCAACTGCCTGATAGCCTGCTGAAGCAGTAAGCTCAGCAGGTGCCGGTAATTCTACCAGTTCGCCACTGATCTCGATATTATCAACACACCAGTGATAGCCCCCGGAACCGGTATAGTTCCATTTGAACAGCACCTCGGTCTGCCCGCCAACTTCGGGGATTGTCTGCTGAAAGTGGGCCGGATTAGTTGTTCCTGTCAACCAGTTCTGCACCGTATGCCAGTTTTCTCCATCGTCTATACTGTAGGCTAATATTGCTTCTGAAGCCTGAGGATACTGTCTGAAATAATGAATAAAAGAAACCGATACCTCCTGAAATCCTCTCAGATTCAATCTCGGTGTTATCAGGTCACTGTCCTGATAACCACCACTTCCATGAATAAAACTGTTGATATAAGCATAGTTACCACTCGTTCCTACCAGGCCGTCAGTTGTGACTCCGATCTCCCATATCTGTCCAGTCCCCGCGTTATCAGTGATTTCCCAGAACATTGGAGTGGTATCGGTATCATCAAAATTCTCTTCCAGTGGAAGAGTCATGTATTGCAGATCTGTTCCGGCCGTGGTTGTAACACCACTCGAATATTCCAGTTCTGGGGTGTAGGATATAGCTCTGTAATGAAAAACCGTTCCCTGTTGTAGACCTTTGTGACTAAAACCGGTATCGGCACCACCGTATAACACCGTTCCTCCCCCGTCAATCTCCTGGCCTATCAGATATAACTCACCCTCGACAGGAATGCCGAATAATCCGGTCTCCGATACGAGTAGAAGAACGTTATCATCATCAGCATTTCTATCCCAGGAGAGTTCGATCTGATCGTATCCTGAGGAAATTGCAGAGAAATTTTCCGGATTGTCGACACTTGGTATAAACTCATCGAGAGCCATAAGTGCTGCATGGGCATTGAGTCTTCCTGTCCCGAGCATACCGAGATAACCTGGATTTAGATGATATATCGGATCGGTTGTACTGCTCAGGATATCGGCGAGCTCGTTGTTGGTTAAAACATAACCGTTACGGTGCGCGTAAGAGACTACAAGAGCTGCAACACCTGATGCGTGAGGAGCAGCCATAGAAGTTCCCTGGGCGTAACCGTAAGTAGCATTGATTCTGGTGCTGAGAATTCCACGAGCTGTTACTTGATTCGTCTCCCCACCGGGTGCCGAGATGTTTACCCAGGTGTCGTAAGTAGAATACCAGGCCTTAACATCCTGGTTGTTGGTTCCCGCGACTGAAAAACAGCTTGGGGCACATTTCGGATACCAGGCTCCAGTCGTATTGTTATTCCCGGCACTGAAAATCGTGATACCACCATCCATGATATCACCACCACCGTTGGCATTGAAATAATCTATTGCATCCATTACCGCCTGATCATAGTATCCCTCTGTTGTATATCCCCAACTGTTCTGAGAAATAACGGATCCGTTATCTGCTCCGTAGATCATAGCGGGTGCAAAACCACCACTACTCGAAGCAGTAAATACCTGACAGGAGATCAAGCGGATCCCATCGCCCAGACCACCTCCTCCAGCTATTCCTGCGACTCCAATACCATTGTTCGTTACCACACCTACAGTTCCAGCAACATGGGTTCCATGATTATGCTGAGTTACATTCGTGCTGTTGGTTACAAAATTATACCCGATTTCAGGCCACATATTGGCTGCAATATCGGGATGATTATATTGAATTCCACCATCGATTATTGCGACCAGAACATCAGAATGACCCTTCTCGATCTCCCAGGCATCAAAGAGACTTATGTCGGCTCCAGGTGTTCCTCCTAACTGACCGGTATTATGATAATGCCATTGATCTGTAATCTGCGGATCGTTCGGTGTCCAGCGATTGAGCTCTCCCCAGTCAAAGTCCCCAAAATCGGGATCGGCATCGAGTTCTTTCCTGTATTCTGGTTCTGCCCATTCAATGATATCTTTCAGTTCTCGATAGGCCATGATAACATCCCGAATATCCTCGTCGGAATCGAAATGAAGCTCGTACCAGAGATGTAATCCCCAGAGACGATGCCGCCACTCATAGCCGTTCTTCAAAGCAGGTATGTCGAACAGTCCTCGGACTTCATAAACTCTAAATAAACTATTAAGTGCATCTACAGCAGGAATTCCGGTTTTGATGATTCCGTCATCATCGCACTCTATCTCCATATCATCCAGATGACCGGTTAACTCTTTACGAAACTTTATCCGGAACCAACCATCTTCCATCGCCTCATCCGGAGCCTGATATATATCAATAAAAGGTAATTCTGTAAAGCTTGCCTCCGGAACTTTGCCCGCTAAAGCGATAGTGAAACACAATATCATTACTGTTACACCAGGTATTATTATTCTTCTCATATCATATCCTTTTTAATATTTTTCGTAAATAGACACCAGAATATATCCCGCTGTCAAGTCTTATCTTGGATGGCATCCACCCGTTTTTTTTTCAGAACCATGACAACTGCACCTCCCCGGTTGCTATTCCCCGGTATGGTAATTTACTATACCGCTTAAAACCCTTG
>Ga0334901_1001858_pt1 | contig 20011 bp, 13 predicted proteins | sample GraSluR3_MG_3_FD_207216 | JGI IMG/M metagenome (GOLD analysis project Ga0334901, IMG submission 207216) | Sludge microbial communities from methane-producing bioreactor in Wageningen University, Netherlands - Granular Sludge_15_08-R3 | ecosystem: Engineered > Bioreactor > Anaerobic >... | reverse complement strand
TTTCCTCAGCCTCACCCTCTTCAGCAGTGGGGCACAGACCACTCCACAGAAGGAAGACAGGCGCTTTCCCCAAAAAGAGAACACCCACCGGATCATGAGCTACAATATCCATCACGGCAGGGGTATGGACGACAAAATGGACATCGAACGGATTGGAAAGCTGATCATCGAACTGCAACCTGAGGTGGTGGGGCTGCAGGAGGTGGACAGCATGGTCAACCGCAGCGGCAACATCGATATCATGCAGCAGCTCTCAGCACAAACCGGCATGCATGCCACCTTCGGCTATTCCATCCTGCACGATGGGGGAAAGTATGGAAATGGCATGCTTACCCGGGTTATACCGCTGACTGTGACTAAGATTGAATTACCCGGAAGCAGGGAAGCCCGTACAGCCCTAGTCGTGGAACTGGAGAAATATGTGGTGATCAACACCCACCTATCCCTCATCGCTGAGGAACGGATAGAATCGGTGAAAATTATCACGGATGCCGCGAAGAAGCTGGACAAGCCGGTCTTCCTGCTTGGAGATCTGAATGCTACCCCCGACTCTCCGCCACTGGAGATACTGAAAAAAGAGTGGCAGATACTCTCCAATCCCAAACATCCCACCTCTCCCTCCATCAACCCGAGGAGAACCATCGATTATGTGTTGGGATATGTGGCAAAGGGACAAACCTATGCAAAGCACAATGCTCAGGTTATTGATGAAGAGGTGGCATCCGACCACCGTCCCCTCTTTGTGGATGTACGGTTAAAAACAGCCGCATCAGAGGTGATGCGCACCATCCCCTACCTGCAAAACCCGGGTAAGGATGAGATGACCGTGATGTGGCTTACCAATGTGCCGGCACAAAGCTGGGTGGAGTATGGTACCGATCCGGCGAAGATGCAAAGAGCCCGCACCATGCTGGAAGGGGTGATGGTGGCGAACAACAAGATCCACCGTGTGCACCTTAAGAATCTTCAGCCTGCCACAAAATACTATTACCGGGCAGTCTCACAGGAAATAACGCGATATTCAAGCTACTACAAAGAATTTGGCGACACAGTACGCTCTGATATCAAATCATTTACCACCTGGAGCGACCGGAAAAGAGATTTCCGGGTGATCGTCTACAACGACCTCCACAGCAATATGCGGATGTTCGAGAAGCTGCACGCGACCGTAGAGGACAATCCCTATGACCTGGTGATCTTTAACGGCGACTGTTTTGATGACGTGGAGACAGAAGCGGATATTTTGAACAGGCTGCTCGCCTACACGCCACGCATAAAAAGTGATGAGGTACCCTCCATCTTCATCCGGGGGAACCATGAGACAAGGGGGGAATACTCGCTGCAACTGTGGAATTACCTGGGGAGGATGGGAGGCCGCTCCTATAGTGCATTCTCACTGGGGGATACCCGCTTTGTCCTGCTCGATTGTGGTGAGGATAAACCCGACGATCACTGGGTTTATTACGATATGAACGATTTCACCCAACATCGACTCAACCAGGCCACATTCCTGCAAGAGGAGCTGCAGTCTGATGCGTTTGCCAGAGCCAGCAGACGGATCCTAATCCACCACATTCCCATTTATGGCGTTAACCCCGAAAGCTTCTCGCCCTGCTCCGATCTCTGGATACCGGTGTTGAAAGAGGCACCATTTGATCTCTCCCTCAATGGCCATACCCATCGTTTTCGGGTAATAGAAAAAGATGAGGTGGACAACCCCTTCCCCGTTATCATAGGGGGAAGTAACAGGAATCCTGATGGCACCGTGATGGTGTTGGAGAAGAAGGGGAAGACACTTACACTCCAAGTGATCAACGCGGACGGGGAGAAATTACTGGAGAGAAAGATGTAACTCCCTGTAATTGTCACTGGTGAGATCTGCTCCCGCATCTTTTAAGATGGCTGCATCGAATGATGTGGTCAGTCCACACACGATGCACCCCGCAGCTTTGCCGGCAATGATCCCATAGCTGGAATCCTCGATGATCATCGTCCTCGCTTTATTCGATCCTGTCCTTTCCAAGGCTAGCAGGTAGGGCTCGGGACTGGGTTTATGCGTTGAAGTATCATCAGCTGTGATCACCAGGTCAAACAGTTGCGTGAAATGGAGCACAGCATCCACTTTCCGAACCGTTTGCGAGGTGGAGGAGGTAACCAGTGCTGTCTGTAATTTTGCCTCTTTCACAGCACGCATGAACTCCGGAAAACCCTCCACAAATTGCAACTCAGAGATGAGATTCCCGAAGTGGATATCCTTCTCTTTCAGGAAATCTTCTATATCGATACGATCATCCAAATGCTGATAGACGTACTGAAAGAATGACCTGTCGGATCTACCGACAAAATCATCAAGAATATCCTTATCATATGAGATCCCACGCATCTCCAAAGTGAGACCCAATGCACGGAGATGCAACATCTCAGAGTCTATCACGACCCCATCCATGTCAAAAAAAACCGTTTGTATATCCATTGCTGACTCCTGTAAATTATTGGCCATCCTGCGATAAGAGATGGATGCGCAGCATCGTTATTCTGGCCGCAAGGACTACCGGCAGAAGCATGCCGATCTGTTCATCCAAATGCTCCTCCATGTCAAACTCATCTTCAATGCTGAGATAAAGGCTTTCCAATCCCGTCAAATGCTCTTCATGCACGAAATATCCCAGCCGTAAGGTCTGCATCCGGGCATACTCGTGTGGGGTAATCTCCTCGCGGTCTCCGAATAGTGTCTCATACGAAAGATCTTCTTCGGTAAGACGATTTTCGCTGATACGGTTCATCATCTCCTCAATTTTCACCAAGCTGCCATCCGATTCATCGGCGTCTTCGTCGATAGAATACCACAATGATTCCTCCTCCCATTTGTCGCACCATTTCTCAAGCTCCTCTCGCGGGAGAATATCAAGAACCAAATGTTCAGCCAGGGCTGTCAACCTTGCAAATTTATCATCCTGGTCAGCAGTATCAGCGGGCTCCAGAAAGATATCCATCGCATCCATATCCTGGCTCAGTTCCAGGAACAATCGCACCTTCTCTTCGTGACTGTATTGTGCATATTCACGGAAATAGATCATGCCATCAACCTCATCCCAATCTTCCTCATCTTCCTCATCCCAAATTTCATCTTGACTGATGAACCGGTAGTTTCCGTGACCCACATTCTTCTCCAGCTGTGCAAGGATACGGTTCACGGCGGCAGCATCCTCAAGCGGGCCCTGCACATAAAGGGGTTTTCCATCGACATCGCCACAATCGATCTTGATCAGAGGGATGTCATCACTGTCTTCTTCCAGCATGTATCGGGTGATGGAGAGAAAATCCTTATGCGCCTTAAAGCCTATATCCTCACCAAACTCCCATCCGGCGTGGATGATGTTATGAGCCAGGGCATACTCGATCCCGACCAGTGCATATCCCTGCTCCATTCGCTCCACCACCTGTTCAAAATGCGCTTTCGGGATGTTGAAATCGTAAAAGGTGTCCTTGACACCCAGGCACTTCAGGTCGACCAGGTAAGAACAGTAGGTGATGTTGCCGTTGATATGCCTGCGGGAGATGGTGAGCTGTGCCAGGCCTTCTTCCTCCCACCCCTCATTCACCAGGCATTTAAAAATGGGGAGATTACGGGCTCTCTGCCGGATATAGTTCTCGGGAGAAAGGATCTGGAGATGCTGTTTTTTTGCCATTGTCGTATGTTTGAGCCTTTGACAGATGATTTCTGATCATGAAGAGAGAGTGTAACTCTTGACCTGTTTGAATGAAAAGCACAAAAATAAGGATAATTATTCGAAAACAGGTTTGACTTGTTCAGGGATTTGAACCAATTTAGCAAGACCAAACAGTTTCACTATAAACGTACCAAATCACTTTTAATCCCCATACCCGTTATGACCAATCGTTGTATGGCACGGCTGGAAGCAACGTAGAAGAGGGATTTTTCCGATTTGATTTCCAGTTTCTTCTCTTCTTCAGTCAGATTGTTAAAAATATGGTGCTTGTATGGAAGTGTCCTGTCGTTAACATCCACCAGGAATACATGTTTGAATTCCAACCCCTTCAATCCGTGAAAGGTAGTCAACCGGATACCCTCATTGTTGTTGTTCAACAAGAATCTTGTCACATAAGGTACCATGTTTTGATGCAAATGGTTTCTGAAGTCATTTACCGAATCACGAAAACGAGCTGCAATCACGATATCGTTGTAATGAAAACCTTGTGCTAAGAGGGATTCTATCTCTTTCAACACGGCATCCAATTCATCCTCTTTCGAAGGATATATGTTGTATTGAGGTTTCTCACCATGAAACAATGATAAATACCCCGACTTCTCCTCCAAATTGCCGTCGAAGTCGTCGAAATCCTCGTCCCGAAGAACTGATATGGCCAGGTTCTTAATTTCCTCTGTCGTTCGATAGTTTATCCGGAGCCGATTGCTTCGTTTCCCCCGGATATTGATTCCCGATTTCGAGAAGTTGATCCTTTTTTTGTAGATATTCTGCAAGGGGTCCCCTACCAGGAAAAGGTCGTTCTCTTTCTCTTTTACCAAAGAACGTATGAACTTTAACTCAACGTTTGAGAAATCCTGTAATTCATCCACAATCACATGGGAAAATTCTCTGGTCTCAGTCTCGTTTAAATGATTGCTTAGCAAGTTATACACCTCCTCCTTGTAATAAAGCTGAGCGCTTTGTTTTTTCTCGATAAACTTCTCTATTAGATTCCACACTTCCATGCGTTGTTTCCTGCCGATTGGCCTGCCTCTACCAATACGGCTTGCTCTCAAATACGCTTCTTTACTTTGAATATTCTGGTCAAGCACCACCTCTTCATATTCTCGTGATAAAAATTCCTGATCAAACTCAGAGAGTTCTTCCAGCAACACCTCTTCCCATAATTCAATTGGTTTCACCACCGCACTCAGCCCAAACAGTTTGGCCGTACCCGGCAACAAGTGGTATTTCTGTGCAAGCCTGAATGCCAAAGCATCAATATTCTCTATGTGAAATGAACTCTCGCTGATATTCAATCCAAGGGCTAATGATTTTAAGTTTTCTGTAAGCTCTTTGGTAAAGGTTGTGAAAAGAATGGGTTGTGGATCGGTTTTGTGTTCTGACAGGAATTTTAACCGATGCAATGCGGCCACAGTCTTACCCGTTCCTGCACCTCCTGAAAGTTTAATTGCGCCCTTAAACTGTCCATATACAAAAGTCGACTGCGAAGGGTGCAAATAATACTTCCATTTCTGCAATGAGCCCTGTAAAGCTTCATTCAACATCTCATCATCTGTCAGTTCAATGAATGAACGTGCATTGTTTTTACTTTCTATCGAACTTTCCTCATTCAACCCTTCACGTACAATGGTTAGCACAGCATCCATACTGGCACCATCCAGCAGATAAAACAGGTTTTCAAAGGCATCATCAGGGAGGTAATTCTCCAGCTGCCCCAGGTCATCAATGTTTTTTACTTTTAATACCGATGGTATCAGTACTTCCGGGACACCCAGCTCCATCAACTCCTTGCCACCATATTTGCCCATGAAGAGGTCGGTTGACTCAACCACCTCCCTGTTTTCCTTTTCAATGCTCTCATCCAGGCTAAATACCTGATAAGCCTGCGTCTGCTCGTTCCAGTCTATCCGCTTGTTTTTTGCCCAATCCATCGCCTCGTCATGGTTGTCAATCCACACCAACAGATAAAGCTCACCTGCTTGTACTTCTTTGAGTATTGCCCGGTATTTCTGGTCTATGCGAGCAGTGCGTAGCGACTGATCCTTAAAGGTGCTGATTGCCTCCAGGTTGATTGCCGCACTTTTAGAATCGGTTCTGAACTTGCTGATAAAGTCAGTGACCTTGCTTTGTGTTCCCTTGTTGATTTTTAGAAAGGCATCCCAAAACTTATCGTAAATAAATAGCTTCATAGTATGATTTCATTTAGTTGCTCCTTGTTGTAGATTGTAAACCCTGCTTCTTGAAACACTTTCAAACTTTCGTCGGAATAGGGGCAGATAGCAATCCTCAATGTTTCAAGCACCAATTCAGCATCAGCCAAAATATTCCCGTCATCATCCACCCAGGAGTCCAAGAAATCCATGTTCTCCCGGTTGATCACTTTGTTTTTTACTCCTTGTTTCAATATCGGATGAAAATTAGGAGCATACAGCTGTTTCAACTCTTCCAGCAAGTTTTCATCGGTCTGTTCAGTCATTCCTTCACCAACATCAATCATTTGATCAACAAACTCTGATGTTTGATAAAGGTTGAAAAGGTGCCAAAAATATTCCCATTCTTGTTTATCCATATTCATTGACACTTTCAACTGAAGATTGGAATAAATTCTTTTATTTCCGATATTCACCCAAATATTCCATTCGGCAAAGTCAAAAGAAGCTCCATGTTCAACAGGCAGCAGTGCGTTAAAGTCAGTAACCCGGTTATTTTTGATGAAGCTGTCGTAGATCATCTCTTTCGATAGTAGCAATTTCAAAGAATCCGGATTGAATGATGGTTCCAATAACTTCTCGGTCCATGAACCCAAATAGGTAAACCAGGATTTTTCAAACAGACCTATTGGTGGATTGAGCAGTTGTTCCCAAAATCGTAAAAAGTTGTTCTTTGGCAAAGCATAATTCACAATTTCGCCATGACGAACTGTTGGTATCAATTTTCCCAGGTAATTGTGTGAAAACCGGGTTAGATAATTTTGATACAATTCATCGAAACCATTTCCCGTTTTCTCCAAAATTGCCTGTAGATTATTCAGGTCGTTCCATGTAAGCGTCCAGGTCCGATATTCAGGTTGTGCAGCAATTGCCTGGCGAATTCTGACATCTTTTTCAAAAACGTTGTGTTCTTTGGAAGCGTGGAACTGGTATCCATCAAGATAGAGTGCAATTTTGGACACCTCGTCAACATAGGATATCCCCTTGTATGTATACTCTGCACATACTACCAGGAAGTCAACTCTTGTGCTGTAAGCGATACCATCTTTGGGACCTAACGAAATCTGGGGCCTGATCCAATACCTCGCAGTGGTATCCCCTTTGTTGATTTTCAGTTCGTAATATACCGAATCATCATCTTTTCTCGATTGAAAATCGTACCCTTCATTATTCTCAGCAAAAATCTGAAGCAGTTTTATAAACCGTTCTTCCAATTCCGATTCTTCAATTTTCCCCGAGTTGGTCAGCGAGCCAAGGCCATGATCGTTTTTAATCCATTGTTCTGAGTTTCTGTATATCCTCTCGAACCACTCCTCTGCCTTTCTCCGACTTAAATCATCACGATTATACTGATTACCGTAGGAGTATATACACTTGTAGCATCCGTCATGTCCATCCAGTTGACAGGTACAATCCCGAATTGCCTCGTAACTTTCCCTCAAAAGGAGCGAAAACTCTTCGTGTGCAAACAACTGTTTCAGATATCCTGTACCACCGGGAATGGTATCATACAACAAGAGAAAACGATCGAATTTATCGGTCTGCCGGTTAAATTCTCTGTAAGAAAGCACCCTGATGTGTCCGGGATTCCCTTTAAAATACCTTTTTAATCCCAGTTCCAATCCAGCCTGAAACATACGGATGTCAGCCTCTGTGTTGAACTCCTGCACCGGCAGAATTATTTTCAGGATTTCCGTATGCATCTCCCTGAAAAAATAAACCTCTTCAAACACATCATTTGTCTCACCCGGTTTGTATTTCGTATTGCGATGCTTGCAATAGCCATAATGATAATCCTTTGCCTCGTGGATCAGATGGGTTGACGACGTTGATTTTCCACACAAACGACAGGTTACGAAACCTTTTGTCAAAGCTTCCGTATCGTTGATTTTAATCTTTCGGGCATCGTTTCCATCCAACCGCCCATAATTTACGGAAGTGATGGTTGCGTTTTTCACAAACTCGATCCCAAATGGTATTTCCTTTAGAACCCACGCACCCTCAGAACTGTTTCGATCAAAGATCACATGATGCATCAACTGATATTGTTGCACATCCCGGTCATCCTTGTCATCTTTCAACCGTGAACGAGCCTCACTGTTGAATGATTTCACCGTAATCAGTTTGGCAAAGCGGTGCACATTGGACGATGATGCCCAGGATGGATCACCGCACTTGGGGCAGTTTCCCTTGCTTGACAGGCTATCATTTTCAAGATGGTCGCATTTGGAGCAAAACCGCTTGTCGTGAAACAGCGCCTGGTCGCTCCAATCGAATGTGTTTACACCACTTATTTCGAATCGATATCCTTGTGTATAGAAGTAGTTCTCGGGAGCCAATTCCTTTATGGCCTGGCTGGCGGGTCTTACCAGTTCAAAGCTCTTGTCCAGTGTTCTGTTTGTGGTACCTGCAATCGCCGAACTGATTACATGTGCATGCAGCTGCACCCCTGTTTCAGGGAAAGCGTAATTGGGCAGGATGCCCACATTCGTCATATGTTCCAGTACATTGCGGGCAAAAATTGATTTTTTCACACCACCCAGGTTCTTTCCTTCCCTTATGTATTCATCAAAGAGAGGATCCCCTTTCGCCAAGTTCAAAACCTTCACCTCCTCCTTTAACTCCTCTCGTCGTTTATCTATTTCGAGCAACTCCTCTTTTACTTTCATAAAAACCGAAAGTAGGTGATCATAGAATGCTCCTGATGTCAGCGAATCATTGATCTCGGGGAACACATGATCCTTAATCTTCGTGGGATACTGTTTCAGAAAGTAAGGTACCATGCGGTATCTGTTTTCTTTTATGAAATTATTCAGCCTGTTGATGAAGAAAGCTGTATCCGTCAAATTTCTTGAACCCAGCTTCAGGTCCCTAATAAAAGTGGGAATACTGTTCTCGGTCGGATTGACAGCCACCCAGCTGTCGATACAATAGGCCGTAAAATGGCGTCTCAATATATCCTTTGCCTCCAGGTAGCATCCGGGCGTATTTACATCACCCCGCATCATCTCCATGGGGTCGGCATAATAGTAAAGGTCGTGGTTCTGATTTTTCACGAAATTCACCACCAGAGCGGCACCCGAGCTACGTCCGGCACGTCCCACGCGTTGCAGGAAGTTGGAAGGCAAGGGGGGTACGCTGTTGTTATAAGCGGTGTTCAGACTGCCAATGTCAATCCCCATCTCCAGCGTGCTGGTCGCGATCAAGGTGTTGGGAGAATCAAAACGATTTCTCTTCTTGAAACTCATCTCCAGGCGTTCACGCACCTGTCGCTCCAATAAGCCGGTATGTTCACTTGAATAAATGCGTGGGAAGCGATTGCGGTTATAGACCGCGTTATAGTAGTTTTTCACCGTCTGTGGGGTTGCCTTGTAGTGGCCCGCACAGCGATGGCTCAGACAACAGGCGTCATCTGCCATTTCCAGATCATCGTGCGAGTAAAGCACATCCTCACATTGGGAGCAGGCAAACTCATTCACATATTTGGCCACCCAGATTGCATCCGCATTGATCGCATAGGTTGTATGATCACCGGCCATCTCCCGGTTCAATATCCCCACAGTTGTCAGCGCAGCCGTCCATTGTTCGTAGAACTCATTGATAAATTCAGGGGTTACGGCTGCCTGCAAAAATGTCTTGTTGAAATAGGCATGAAACCAGTTGCTTTTGCGGGCAGTTGTCGTATCCAGCAAGTTGTCGCGCGATCCCTGATTGGTCAGCAACTTGGGAAAGCGCGAACTGTTGGGATGATAGGTAGGATTCAGAAAATGACGTCCATCTTTTTGCCAATTCAGGTCCCACAGACTCAATCTTTCCGTTCTGTATTTCGAATAGTAAGCATGGTCTACTGCTCCCCGCGTACGGATTCTGTGCAAGACCAAATTGGTAAATTTCAGAAAATCGTCTCTCCTCATCGATCCACTGACATCATTCTGTCTAATCCACTCCGTCATCTCCTCCCATGTGGCATGCAGCAATGAGGTGTCAAAATAAGCCGATGATGCTCCTGTCTTCTCCAATGTACGTCCTACACGAGAGGTAAACCCAAACTCGGAATAGATTTCCCAGCGTACTCTCTGATCGAGCTCTTTTAAAAAATGTTCAGCATATTGTTTTTTTACACCGGAAGCAATCAGATAGTCATTGGGTGATGCTTTGCCCACATATTCCTTAGGGAAGAAACGATAGAGGTATCCGCTCAGGTGGTCCTGTTCCGTTTCGTCGCCATGCTGTTTCCAAAAGGTGATAAAGCTATCGGCAAGTTCATTGAGTCTTACCGGGTGGTTTAACTCATTGATCACTTTTTGCAGCGATGCCCTGAAAGTAAAGCGATAGTTCCGGCTCTCAATAAAGCCTGCCTGATGTGCCGCATCCTGAACGGAGTTGGTAAATGCCAGCACCTTTCTGTCCCTGTCAGTTGTGACATCCAGATCGGTTGCCAGTGTCTGGCTTACGGCAATAGAGCTCAAAGTGGGTATTTTGGTGCCGATGATTGCCACCGTGTTGGCACTGTTGCAACAGGGGCAGGTATGGTCGGCCCTGTTGTCTTTCAGTTTTCGCAATGCCTGTATGGCGAAACCCTCTTCTTTATCACCCACAGCTTTGAGAGTCTTCGGATCAATATTATACTCCAGAAAAGTCTCAGGATTATAGCCGGTAGCCTCAAAATCGGCAGGCGAGAGTTCTCCACCGGGTAAGATAAAGTACAGGTTTTTGTTGTTGGTGAAGAACTTCTCGTACACCTCATTCACATCTTTGCTGAAAGCATCTTTGTCATCGGGTTTCACCCCCAGCCAGCCGGAACTGTTGCATTCCCTGCAATACCAGGGCGGCATGGCGGCCACCTCTTGTTGTGCATCCACCTGGTCGCGGAATGAAAATTTTGCGGGACTTTCCAGCGTATATTGGACACCACTCAACTCACGTACCCACATTTGTACCTGAAGATACATAAATGGGGTGCGATCACTTTCCACATCTTTTGCTGCTGCAATCAATGCCAGGAGAGATTCCAGCACCCTTTTCTTCGGGCTGTACCGGTTCAGCTCATCCCACTGGGCCAACTTTCTGAATGGCTCGTTGATCAGCCCGAGCTCGCGGGTAATCTCCTCTACCTGTTTGATCCCATTTCCCCGGTTGATGACCACCACCAGGTCTTTCACAATTTTAAGCTTCAACAAACCATCTGCCAAATGCGCCTCATCCTGTTGCCAAATATCGATATGAGCTTTCAGATAGGCTTCAAAATTTTCTCTTTCGTGATAAACAAGGTCTTTTAACCTGTTGGGGAGAGGAATGAAATCGTTTAACACTTCATCGTTTTCAAAGAACCGGTCGGGCGTAATCCTGGTCTCAGTGATCAGTGCATCTGTTCCCACTGTCTCTCCGAATACTTTTGTGGCATAATCCGATAGAAGTTGTGGAGCATCAGCACCCGAGCCAATGGTGGCAGAAGTACCAATGGGGCAAAGTTGTCCGGGTTCAATGTTCAATTTCAACTTTAATCGACGGATCAGGTTGGCAACATCTGTTCCCTGGGCACCATCGTATGTATGCAGCTCATCCAACACCAAAAAACGAAGCAAGCTACGGTCTGCAACATTGTGGTTCCACAATCTCTGGAAATTGTGCTTCATCAGGGCATAGTCGAGCATCTTGAAGTTTGTAAGCAGGATATCCGGTGGAGCATCAAGGATGGTGTCGCGATGCTCCACGATATGCTCCTCGCTCATGACCTTCGGGTATTGCCCTTTTGGTCCGTTACCCTCACCGATAAAAAGGCCGGCACGCACTCGTCCCCTCAATCGCTCATCTTTGTAGATGATGCCCGCCAGTCGTTTCGCCTGGTCGGTTGCCAGTGCATTCATGGGATACATGATGATCACCTTAATACCCGGGCGATGTTGTTGACGGAAACAGTAGTCCAGAACCGGATAGAGGAAAGCCTCCGTTTTTCCCGATCCCGTACCTGTGGTAATGATGGTTGGTTCGGGTTCTTTACCCTGTGTGGAAAGCCTGATCCAAGACTGTACCTGATGATCGTAGGGTGTCCGGTCCGGTTTTATGGTTAGAGGAATTTGATCAATTGTCTCTTGTTCCGCTTTTACAAATGGTAATCTGAGCGACACATACGGTCCTTTGAACATTCCCAGAGTGGGATGCTCAATGAACTCCTCAAATGCACGGGCCACCTCCCGTTTCCGGAAGGTGAACGTCGCTTGCAGGTAGGACTTGATGGACTCCTTTATCTCGATGGCTTGTTGCAGGCTCAGCATAATGGATTTTATTTAAACTTTTCCTCGAAAAACTGCCACGCTCTCTTGTAATCCTCCACCCTATTGCACTTTTGGAAGGGTGCATGGTAGGTTACTTTTTCACCCAGATAGAGTTCTGACTTGGTGATAGTATGCTCGTAAGTTTCACCCGGCTGCATATCCCTTATTTGCTCCCACTCCGACCGGTCAAGTCCCACGCCCACCAGCCCTTTGCTGCAGGTGAAAACGATATTGCCTTGGGTATCATACCAGGTGTCATCCTCATTCTGTTGCAATACGGGAAACTGTATGTTGTACATCAGTATCAGCTCTTCCAGGGTAAGCCCCAATGCCATGGCAGTAATCACATCGATCTCCACCAACGCCATGCGCCGCTCATAGTAGTTGCGCAACGGAGTTTGCCATGACCACTCTTTGGTAAGGCTTGAGAACGGCTTCAGCCTTTCATCTTCCAGCGACCACTGTTGTTCGGCAAATGCATCCTGCCAGCTCTCTTTCCACAGCGGGGCGTAATACTTGTTCAGGCAGTTCAGCAATAAGGTACGGACAAAAAGAGCCGATTTATACTTGTCGGAGATACCTAAAGGTAATTGTTCTAATCTGTTATTATGTAAATTACTAATGTTTCGCAGTAAAAAATGAAGTTGATAATCAGAGGATAAGAGATAAAAAAAGCAGCATATTTTAGCTAATATATCATTGAAAATGATTATCTTAGCGATGGAAACCAAACCATTAAAATATGCTGCAGGACAAAGATATTAAAAGTAACTACTCAGGTTCCCTTTTCCTGACCAATGATGAAGAATGTCGCAGGGTTGTCAACATCCTGTTGTAATTTTTTTGATTTTTTCCTCATGCCGCTATCCCTGCATTGAAGTTGTTATATATCAGCTTATTGTGGGCTATTTGGAGGGCATTGCAGGCCCTCAAAAAATTTTGGAATGACCCTCCGAAAGAAGGGGTGCAGGTCTTGCCAAAATGTCTGGAAACATCCTTTAATCCGCTGGTGCACAAATCATTAAATTTGCACAGATCCATTATTTTCCCGATCTTTGTGGAGGTATGAAAAAGAACTTTAATACAGGACTTGGAAAGAGTGTCGAGGCAGACCGGGTAAAGCTCTCCCGGCGGCGCAGGCAGATCCTTCGGGAACTCGGCCTTTGCGAAGAGCTTGACTCCACAGAACTGGCAGAGCGGCTGCTGGTGCAGGCGAAGATCAACAGGGCTCTTGTCAAAACCCTTGAGGAGAAGGACAGGGAACTTGCGCAGATGGATCTTATTCTTTCTGTCCGTGACAGTGAAATAAAAGTCAAAGAGGCTCGTATTGCCGAGTTTGCATCCCATGTTGCCGAACTCGGGAGTGGCAGGAAACCCGTCATAAAGAATAGCACGAACAGTAGCGTCCCGCCCTCCGGGAATCCAATTGGCATCCGGCATACACAGTCCCAGCGCAAGCCTTCCGGCAGGAAGTCCGGTGGGCAGAAAGGCCATTCGGGGAGCACCCTGCTCCAATCCGAAAATGTAACGGAAACCCAACAGTGGTACCCCGTCTCCGTGTGTCCGGAATGTGGAAAGCCGCTGGAGATGGACGCTGCGATCGTCAGCGCCACACGCCAGGTGGTGGACATTCCGCTTCCGATTGCGGCCACGGTTGTCAACCACATGACGATGCAGGTCAAGTGCTCCTCCGGGCATTGCAGCAAGGGGCAGTTTCCGGAAGAGGTGAATGCTCCCGTATCCTTCGGCCCCAACATCATGGCGATGACATCCTACCTCAGCACTTACCAAAATGTTCCGTTCAAGCGACTCACCCATCTGTACGAGACCATCTTCGGACTCCACATCAGTGAAGGCTCCGTATCGAACATGCTGAAGGCCATGCGGAAATTCTCCAAAACGCCCTACGAAATGATCCGTCAGAAAGTTGCAGAAGGAAAGGTTGCCGGGGCGGACGAAACCGGAATCAACGTGAACGGGAAAAATAACTGGCTCTGGGCTTTCCAGAATGCCGTAGCCACCTTCCTCGCCTTTGACAGCAGCAGAAGCCACCATGTGATCAACAAGCACTTTACCGGGGAAGAGCAAGGTAATATGGTATGGGTCACTGACCGACTTCCGGCCTACTTCATGGGAGACGTGGGGATGGAGGATCACCAGATATGCATTGCCCATCTGTTGCGGAACCTTACCTACACGATGCAGGCCTTTCCGGATGATCCATGGAGCCTTGACATGCTCGACCTGCTGCGGGACTCCGTCCATCATCGCAATGAAAATGACATTGGAGAAGCGGTCAGGAAAGATATGGAAGAAAGACTGGACAAGCTGCTCGAAAGACCTTCGGTTTACACGAAAGAAGACGGGGAGAATAATGAACTTGATAAACTCAAAAAAGGCATTACCAAACACCGGGACTATATCTTTACCTTCCTCACCAATCCCGCTGTTCCTCCCACGAATAATGACTCCGAGAAGGCATTGAGACCGGCCAAGACCAAATTGAAAGTCAGCGGGTGCTTCCGCTCCGAGGAAGGAGCCGGGAACTATGCTACCGTTGCCTCCGTCATCCAAACAGCGGTCAAGAACGGACAGAACCCCTTTGAGGTCCTTCGGGTTATTGCATCCCTTGCTAAAGCGTAGTTTCGAGTATAGCATAGTTATTGACGAGTAGTCAGGACTCTCTGTCTATGACAGGGGGTACCTGAGTAGTTACTATTAAAAAGATTCAAGAGTTGAAAGCGGACTTTACCCCCGGCAGGGTTTCCGCTGAAGAAATTTTTAGCCGCTTCAAGGCGTTGAAGCTAAGCGAAGGCCTTTCACAGTTCAAATGGTTCAAGACCCGGGGATATGATTTTAAAATGGTCCTGGCCCTGCTGGTCTCCATGGTGGTCAGTTCAGACAAGACGGTCAACTCCTATCTGAACAGCCCCACAGGTGAAGGTTCCACCATGGGCAAGGATGTGTTCTATCGCTTGAAGAACAGTTCCATCATATGCTGGCGGATGCTTATGTGGCATCTTGTGCATCGTTTTCTGACGGTGACGTCCAAAGATAGTGATGTAGATGATACCTCATCCCGTTACCTGATCTTCGATGACACCACCCTGTCAAAAACCGGGAAGCGTATAGAGAAGATCGGAAAGGTATGGGATCATGTAACCAACAGCTACGTACTTGGATTCAAGCTGTTGGTGATGATGTACTGGGACGGTAAGTCCTCCATACCACTGGATTTCAGTCTTCACCGGGAGAAAGGGAAAAAGCAGGAACGCCCCTTTGGGATGACCAAAAAGCAGATCCGCAAGCAATACAGTTGCAAGCGTATCAAGGACTCGTACACCGCTAAACGTGTGGAAGAACTGGACACGAACAAGATTCAGATGGTCCTGCGGATGTTTTTCACGGCCATTTATCGCGGGCTTCGTGTTGATTACGTCCTGGTGGACAGCTGGTTTACTTGTGATGCGTTGATACAGGCTATCCGGAGTGTGAAGAACAAGGAAGTTCACCTGATCGGGATGTACAAGTTTGCAAAGACTAAGTTTGAGTACCAGGGTAAGAGCCTGACTCACGCCCAGATCAATAATATGCTGGGCAAACCCAGGCGCTGCCGTTCCCTGGGTTACCAGTACAAACAGGCCAGGGTGCTGTACCAAGGTGTTGAGATCTGTCTTTTCTTTAGTCGTCGGGGCAAAAGTGACAAATGGAAGGTTTTGTTGACGACGGACACAAAACTGACGTTCAAGAGATTGATCGGGCATTACCAGGTAAGATGGGTTGTGGAGGTGTTCAATCGTGAATCGAAGCAATTGTTGAACCTGGGAAGATGTCAATCCAGTAACTTTGACGCCCAGGTAGCAGAAACGACCATCAGCATGATAGCCTATCTGTTATTGACACTGCGTTTCCGGTACGATAACTACGAGTCGAAAGGGGCACTCTATCGGTCAATGAACGCCGATGTGCTCAGGGAAACACTCGACAGACGGCTATGGGGGCTGTTCATCGAGTTAGTCTGCTCAGTATGCGAGGTACTGGAGATGGATGCCGATGATTTAATTGAGAAAATGCTGGCCAATCCAAAAGCAGAATCCATGATCATTGCACTGTGCTGTTCGGTGATGGTTAAGGACGATTGAGAAATTGTAAAATATAAAATGTTATAGTACAGAGGTATAGATAATAATGCATTTCCCTTCTATTTCTTTGTCAATGGTTTGAGGGAAGTGCGAAACATGAGTCACTTATTATAAAAGGTTTAAGAAAATCGTAAGGCATTTGGTTGAGAAAAACTATTTACCTAAAAATCCGTGTCAGGGTGTTGTCTGCAAAACAGACGAGGAATCCCTGAAAAAAGATATTCTTAGTGTGGATGAAATGAAGAAACTGATAGAAACTACCTATCCGCAACAAAATAAGGATGTGAGACGTGCTTTTATATTTTGTCTCTACACGGGGATAAGATATTGCGATGTAAAAGACTTACGATACGGCAATGTTGATTTCTCCAATAAACTCCTAACCTTTAATCAGAAAAAAACGGAAGGGCATAGTTCCAAAAGTTGGGTAACTATTCCGCTTAATGATGGATTACTATCCCTTGTCGGAAACCCTGAGATTAATGAAGATGGGAGACAAATTGACACTAATCTTTTCAATCTCCCGAGCCAAACTATGTGTCTTAAATCGGTGAAAAAATGGGTAAAACGGGCAGGTATTCAAAAACATATTACATGGCATTGCGCCCGTCATTCCTTTGCTGTAAATATATTGAACAATGGAGCTAATATCAAAACTGTTGCAAGTTTACTGGGACATAGTGGCCTCGAACATACCGAAAAATATACCCGTGCCGTAGATGAACTGAAACAAAAAGCGATTGATAGTTTGCCGGAATTGGTTTAGTAAATCTGATAACTTTGCGTGTAGAAGAAAAGTCCTTTACTGTCAGACATATATACCAGTGAGGGACTTTTTATTGCGATTAAATCCATGTTTTTTCGGCGTCATAATTGAAAGACTAAGGCAAGGCCCGGATGAAGTTTTGGTGTCAAAAAAGCATTTGCCAAGATCTTTAGGAAGTAAAAAATAGTGTCTTTGTATGAGCGGATCTGCTGCCGGTGTCACGATATCGGTTGTGAATTTGACATCTCATTAAAAACAAAGAAGCAAATATTAAAACTTAAAACCTCTGTTTCTTTTTTTCTTCGCTCATAACAGGTTTAGGAAAAATCTTCCAAATATAAAGTGGCAGCACCTTTAAGTACAAAAAAATTGTTGCACATTCGTGTGAAAATGCAGTTTTTCTTTTGTTCCTCCCGGCATACATTCCTGTTTTACCGAAAGCCTGGATGTTTCAGTTAATTCCCAATAATCACAATTGTCTCCCCCAAAATAATGCTCTGTGGTCTGTTTGTCAATTAGTTTTTCTTTCATCAGGGCTTTGTGTGTAAAAAAGAGTACACATCATTTATCACCATAATGGCCGGCAGCGCTTATCATCACAACAGTAATAATATCTTCATGAATTTCATAGATTAGCCGGTGTTCCCGTGTGATCCGTCTCGACCATTCTCCCTTTAGATCCCCTCTTAAAGCTTCAGGTTTACCAGTGCCTGTTGTTGGATGATGTTGTATTTCGTCAATAAGAGAGTTGATTTTGGAAAGGATTGATTTCTGTCCTGCTTTTTTATGTGCTTCCACATCTTCAATGAATTGTTCTGTATATTCTAAAATGTACTCTATACTTTCTTCTTTCATAGGCTAAACAGTTTCTTTTTTTCTTCCTCAGAAAGCCGTTTTGTTTGACCTGTACGGGCTTTATCAATGTGATCGATATTTCTCCTGTCCGCGAAGAATAAATCCCCTGACGGGCTTCTATCAAACGGATTCACCCTATACTCTTCGGGGATGTTCATGAACTCGTTAATCCAGTCCTCATTGACAAATTTATCATCCGGGTTATCAGTTACGATAAGATTGACGTATTTCTTACCTCGTTTAACTGCAACTCTTTCTTTCTCTGCCAGTTCAAAGTATGCCTTTGTTTCTCTGACTATTTCTCTTGTTGTGATTACTTTCATATCAATTATTATTAGTACATACAAATGTACATACTTTTGTTGATCTACACAACTGAAACCTAATTTATTTTGATGTCTCGATAGTGCAGGATCTTCTTTGTTTATTTCACCCCAAAAGTATACCAGTATTTCAATCCAAAAGTATACCATTTTAATTTAATCTCCAAGTCCGTTTCCCTGTTGGGGGCGGTACCGCCCCCAACAGGGAAACTGGCGTTCTTATTCTGATTCTTATCTTCATTTTTCATTCATCATTTTTTCTGTTTCTTTCAGCCGGTATGAGTCTCCGGACATATCTACAAGATATGCCTTATGGGTTACCCTGTCTACCAGTGCCGCTGTCAGAACGGGGTCACCAAAGATCTCTTCCCAACGGTCAAAGCCGAGGTTCGTGGTAATGATGGTCGATTTCCTGCCCGTCCTTAAGGAGAGATGGTTAAACAACAGTTCAGAGCCTTGCTTGTCAAAGGACACATATCCAAACTCATCGCATATGACCAGGTCATATTTTTCAAACTGTGCTTCTACCTGTTTCAGTGTGCGCCCGGAGTGGGATTCACGTAACTGTGTCAACAAGCGGTGTACCGTGGTGAACAACACTTTATACCCCTGCATGCAAGCCTTAAGCCCCAACCCTATGGCGATGTGTGTTTTGCCCGTACCCGGGTTGCCGGAGAGGATCACGTTCTGGGCTGCCGGGATAAAGTCCAATCTTTCCAGTAAAGGGAGTTTCTCCCTGGCACCCGGCGGTAACTGGTCGCGCTCAAGGTCGGAAAGATACATTTTGGAGGGGAACCGGGCATTCCTTATTTGCGCTTTTTTACGGTTCTCAATCCGGAGCTCATATTCACGTTCCATGAGCTTTACCAGGTACGCTTCATAATCAAGCCCCTGCCGGGCTGCTTCTGTTGCCAGTTCTTTGTAATCACGCCTGAAAACAGGCAGTCGAAGCTCTTTACTGTATGCTGTTATTTGCCTGTTGATAGTGTCCATTGTAGTTTGTTTTTTGCATTAGCCCGGTGATACCGGCAAGTTGTTCTTTGGCTTTAATACTTATTTTATCTTCCGGCTCCCTGGTTGGGTTTACACAGGGTTTATTTCCCAGTAGGGCCCGAAGCTTTTCCACGCTGACTCCCTTACAGCCGGTGCCCAGCAATCGCTTAAGGGATTCCTCGAGTTTCTCCTGGCTCACCATTTGCCCGCGGCAGTATGTGAGCAGGTCGATAAATTCACGGGGTTCGCTTTGGAAATAATCCATGTACAGCCCTTTAAGGTAATGGCTGCCGGCAAGTGCCAGGCTACCAGCCAGGGCGCCCGGTTTCTTCTTGAATGTTGACAGGTAATGCTCTATCTCCACATTCCAGGAGTGCTTTTCGTAACTACGTCCATGAACGGCCACCCGTTTGTTTTGTACGTATACCTGTAACTCGCGGCTGCGAACACTCACATCAACAAACTCTCCCACCAGATGATCGGGAACCGAGTAACGGTTGGTGCGATAACTGATAGTGGCATATTCATCCACCCGCAATTGCACCTGTTCACTGCAGACAAGCTCCATGGCCGGATGCTTGCCCAGGAGGTCCTTCTCTTGTGAAAACAGTTCGTCGGCGCTTTTGCCTGTTCCCTGCTGCTTCCCCGCATTGAGCCTTCCCAGCGTTGCGTCAAGCCACTGTTGGGCCTCCAGGGTGCCTGTAAAGGCGTCT
>Ga0334901_1001853_pt1 | contig 20052 bp, 15 predicted proteins | sample GraSluR3_MG_3_FD_207216 | JGI IMG/M metagenome (GOLD analysis project Ga0334901, IMG submission 207216) | Sludge microbial communities from methane-producing bioreactor in Wageningen University, Netherlands - Granular Sludge_15_08-R3 | ecosystem: Engineered > Bioreactor > Anaerobic >... | reverse complement strand
ATTTTGCGACTTTCTGTGCGGATTCGCGGTATTTTCGACTTCGGATCATTGACAGAGCGGTTGTCCTACGGTAAACTGCCGGCGCCTTCTGAGTTTGCTTCTCCGATTCCGCCGATCGAGGATTTCGCTTCTCCGGCAAGGATGCCCGGTGGCTGTTGCGACGGGGAGGATGCATCCATGGCCGGGGCGGTCGAGGTTGCACGTGCCGGGAGGCCCGCGCCGTACGATGCGGTCCGCATCGCGTTGGCGCTGGTGCTGCTCACGGCGGCCGGGCTGAAGGGCTATCAGCTTGCCACCGAGCCCGTCCTCGGCGGGGGCTTGCTCGAGTCGCGCTGGTTTCTCATCGCGGTCGTCGAGTTCGAGATCCTCTTCGGCCTGTGGCTCTTGAGCGGTCTGGCTCCCGGGTGGACCTGGCGGGCGGCGGTCCTCTGCTTCGGTGCGTTTGCCGCAGTGTCGGCCTGCAAGGGCCTCGCGGGCGAGCCGTCGTGCGGCTGCTTCGGCAGGGTTCCCGTGAGTCCGTGGTATACACTGACTTTCGACTTGGCCGTCCTCGGAGCCCTGTTTGCGTGGCGCCCTCGCAAAGCCACGTTCCTGGCGCCGAAGCAGCGACGAGTTCCCGTGGTGAGAGTCGCGGGAGTCGTTGGTGCACTCTTCGCGGTGGGAGTTCCCGTCGGCTTTGTGATGGCAAGCTATCGACCCGCAACGCTGAGTGCCGACTCGGGTAAAGTGGTGGGGCACGGCAAAACCGTCCTCCTGGAGCCCGAACGCTGGCTGGGAAGGCGGTTTCCGTTGCTCCGGCACATCGACATCGGCGAACGACTTTGTGAGGGAAACTGGATCGTCGTGCTGTATCACCATGACTGCCCTGAATGTGGGAGGGTGGTTCCCACGTTTGCGGGATTTGCCGCGAAGCTGGCTCGAACTGAAGAGGGGCCGCGCGTGGCGCTGGTCGAAATCCCACCATACGGGGAGCCTCCGGACGACTCTTTGCTCTCTGGGGTTCTGTTCGCTCGATTGAGCGATGCACACGACTGGTTTTGCGTCACGCCTCAAGTTCTCTCGCTGGCGCAGGGCAAGGTTACCGGCTACGGCCGACGCCCGGACATCGACACACGGGGCGCCGGCGCATCTACGGCCCCTTCTGAAGAGGTGGCTGGCGGCTCGTGTGGGCCGACCAGCCTCTATTGTATCTGCCGCTTGGCCGGAAAGGCTTGCACGCTCACTTCAGTGGAGAGGCTGGTCAACGCCGGTTCGGTGAGCGCTGCTTCGCCGGGTGCCACGATGCTGAGTCTGAGACAGGGCGCGTCGAGCATGGGCTTCTACGTCGACGCGAGAAAGGGCTCGTGGGCGGAGTTGCATCGGCACTTGGGCGGCGTCGACTGTTACGCGATCCTCCACACGGCGAGTGAGGGAAGGGGCCACTTCATTGCCGGCGTGGGCGCTCCTGGCGAACACACGATTCGTGTCGTCGATCCCGCGAGGGGTGTGCATGATCTCGACGAAGAGGGTTTTCTTCGTATGTATTCCTGGCAGGGAGATATGCTCCTGTTGCACGAAGAGAAAGACGTCCGCTCCGCCTCCTCGGGAGACCAATATGACGCCGCGCCGCCGTCCAAGTCGCACCGGCGCTCGTGATGCATCGGAGGCTCATCCATGAGTGAGAGAATGGCGACTGTATTGATCGTGGCGATCACGGTGCTGACCGTGGCGGCTTGCTCGTGGTGCTTCTGGCCGCTTCCAGAGCTTGGTCGCCCACTGCTGGAGATCATCCCCAGCGTGGTGGATCTGGGCGACGTGCTTCTGCACGATGAGAGCGACTTCGAGGTCGAATTGCGCAACCAAGGCAGGGAGGCTCTCGAGATCTCCCAGGTGCGGGCCGACTGCAACTGCGCCAACGTCACCCTCGACCGGTCGCGGTTGGCCCCGGGACACTCGGCCAGCCTCAGAGGGACAATCCGTGGCAGCCCGAAGCCCGGTCCAATCGTGCGAAAAATCCTGCTTTCGATCGACAGACCGGTCCCACTTCAATACGCGGTGGCCGTTGTGGGCCATGCGCATCGGCGCATCAAGTACGTGCCCGCCAACGTCGTCCTGCAACCGGAGCCACTGGAGCGGCGGCCTGCCGAGGCCGCCGTCAACGTCGAAAACGCAAGCGGGCAACCTGTCGTGCTGCGCGTGAGCGAGTGTCCGCAGGGCGTGACTGCGTGCGTGGAGACGGCCACGGTCGCGCCGGGCGCCACGTGCCGAATCCAAGTCCAGGCGGCCGCGACGACTCTCACCGCGCGCGAGGGCGAGTTGAAGGTGGCTTGTTCTCATCCCGTCGAGAACATGCTCCGCATTCCAATCGAAGTGCGTCCGCTGTGCAGTCTGTCGGTCGCGCCCGACGCGATCGCGTTTGGCGTCTTGTCGCGGAGCGAACTTCTCGCCACGCGCAGCGTGACCCTTCAGTTGTCGGGTGACGCACTCGGCGAGTTGGACGTTGCCGGCGTCGTCGCCCCTGCGTATTTGAAGTTTCGGGAAGTGCAGAAGTCCGACTCGGCGAACGAGCAAATCCTCTTCGACCTTGAGGACGCGTTTGATCGGACGGACCTCGGGGCCACGGTGCTCGTGAGTCTCCGGGACAAAAGATCGATGGCAGCGTTCCAAGTCGAAGTGCCGGTCTCGGGTTTTCTTACAGATGCGTGGTAGTACGAAACGGTCTTTCGACAAGTCGACACGCTTATTCTTGAAAGGAGGTCGGTCATGTTTCGCGGCACCGCTTGTGTTTCCGTCGCGCTGCTGCTTTCGACCATCCTGGTCGCGGCAGCGACCTCTGCGCCCAATGCCCGAGAGTTGTCTCGCGAGGAATTGCGGGCGTTGACGGGGGGCACCAGTGAATACGGATGTTGGCCCACTTGCATGCCCTGCAACGAGGTGTTTCCATGCAGCACCGGGATATGCACACAGCCGTATGGACCATGCCCCGGTCTGCTCTGGTCGCACGAAGGGACCTATGCGGAAAAGTGTCAGACGAGCGGGATGTGGAACGAGATCTGCCAAACTCCGCCTCCAAACACGAAAGCGCTGTGCTACGTCCAACGCAACTGCAAGTGCATTTTAGCTGAAGACTGGACGTGGCCATGTGTGGAAGACTCCGACTACCCCACGAGGTACTACTACTTCGCCGGATCGACGGATTGGCTACAGTGCTGGGCGGAGGAGCCTCCTCCGGGCGCAGCCTGGGTGAATTGTCCGTAAGCGAAAGCCCCTGGCCTTTCGTGTTCCGGGATCATGCTGCCTGACGGGATGCGCGATGGGGTGATCTTGCTCCTAATCGATGTGCAAGTCCTGTCCGGAGACACCACCTGCCGGTCAAGGGGCCATGTAGATGCGCCGCTCGCACGACGCTGGCGTGACGCAAGGGGGTGACCAAGTGTGAAGATCGACGCTTTGTTCGTGTCCGAAGAGCTTTGGAGTCTCCTGGAATGAGAAACCTCTCGCTGTGGTGGATACCGCCGTTGGTGCTCTTGCCGGCCCCGGCGAAGGCGGAGGGAACCGTGGACGTGCTCCAACTCGCCCGCGAAGCTGTTGTCGCGGTGCAGAAGGGGCTCGAGTCAGGCTCGGCCAGGGGCACCTTGCGGCGATACAACTCCGCCAACAAGCTCACGACGGACTTATCCTTTCGGGCCGTGTTCGACAAACCGAAGTACTATGTCCATGTGACCTACCACCGCATCGAGCCCGACGATGGGCCGCTGTACGCCAAGGCGATCCTGGTTCACGACGGGTCGGACTTGTTTCTAAGCCGTTTCAGCGATCGGATGCATCCGTTGGGCGCAGAAGGTCAAGTGCTTCTCGACCAACCTGGAGCAGTTTACAACGCCACGGGAGGGTTCCCATGTGATATTCGCCTCGTCCTCGACGGGATGGTCAATCTGGATCACCTTGACAAGTACGACGTGGAGTTCACAAAACTCCCCAATGGGCATTATCGCGGCAGATACGAGATCCGTGGGGACGAGGTCTACGCCCTCTTTGAGATCGCACCCGAGTGCGGCTACAATGCCGTCGTCTTCGAGGTTGCCGGCGGTGTGCCGCCACATCACCTGACTCGTTTCACGACGCGCTGGGAACGCGGGCCCCACGGGTGGTACGTAACAGCGTCCGACTCGGAGGAACGCACTCATGGGAAGCTCGGGGAGCGAAGGGAGATACGCGTCGAGGAGTTCCAGGCGAACGTACCCATCCCTACAGATATGTTTACCCTAGCTGCGTTGGAGTTGCCCGCGGGGGCGAGAATCCTGGACCATCGTCCGAAGGAGGGCTCCAAGGCATATCGAGTGCCCGGCGGGCCGGCGACGACCGAGCAAGAGCGGGCCGACCGCCTCATCGCCCAGGTCGAGGGAATGCCCGAAATGTACGGGGCCGAGGATCGCGCGGGGCGATGGGGTCGGCGCGTTTGGGCAGTCGTATTCGGAGTCGTCGGCCTCGCTGCGATCATGGTCGTACTTGTGGATCGTCGATGCGCCAGCACCGGGGCGCGGTGAATCTCGCGGCGACCACGAGCCGTGAAAGGCCGTTCCATGTTGTCAGATCGTCTCACGCGCGGGTTCACGCTCGTCGAGTTGCTCGTTGCGATGGCGATCATCGGCCTTCTGGTGGCGCTTCTGCTGCCGGCCGTTCAGGCGGCAAGGGAGGCGGCGCGGCGAATGGAGTGCGCGAACCACCTCAAGCAGGTCGGTCTGGCGCTGCACATGCACAACGACACCCATCGAGCCCTTCCCCACAACGGCGCGTGGGACGGCCAACAGACGATACCGCGGGCCAGCAACGGCGGCCAGTTCACCCCCGCGACCAACGACTTCGCGGCCGGACAGACGTACCATTGGGGAATCGGCGACCCGCGACGCTCGCCCTTGCGCCAGACGGGCTCGTGGTTGTTCGCAATCCTGCCGTTTGCCGAACAGAACAGCGTCTACGATTCGCGCGCCTGGGAGACGGCCGTGGCCATCTACGTTTGCCCGAGCCGGCGCGCGGCCGACGCGCATGAGGTGGCGGCGAGCGACGAGTACGGCGAGTACGACGGCGGGGGGTGGCGCTGGGGCAAGTCGGACTACGCCGGCAACAGCCTGCTCATGGCGGGGCTGCCCGAAGAGAGGCTGCAGTCGTGCAAGCGACTGGACGACGTGCGAGACGGCCTGTCGAACACGATTCTGGCGGGAGAGAAGGCCGTCGACCCCGCAGTTCAGGTGCCGACGTCGTGGTATTGGGACGAGCCGTTCTTCCTCGGCGGATCGGGGGGCAGCGCCATCGACGCGGCGCCGCTGGAAAAAGAAGCTGAGGCGCCCGTAGCATGAACGACGCCGTGGCAGCCCTGGTGTGGCTGGCAGTCAATTCGTTGCTTGTCGCCAGCGCGTGGCGATGGAGCCGTCGACTGTTTCCGCGCGACGGTCTCGGAGAAACGACGATCCACGTGGTCACTCTGCCGTGGCCCAGCCAATGGAGTAGTAGCAGAGCCACTCGTAGGTCCGTAGCGTCGGCTTGCGGCCGCTCGAGAGGCGGATCGTGTGATCCGGCCTTGCAAGTCTCCCCCAAGCGCACGGCGGCGTCGAGGACCACACCCTCGGCGGCATCCGGCGGCGTTACAGGACGCTCTTCGAGCACCCGGCAGCGGCTGTTGTCGCGCAGTCGGCAATCAGAGCGGCTGGCGGCTGCTGCGACCTCATTGCACAGAACGAATTTGGCATAGCCGCGGTCGGTCATTCTGGCAAATCAAATACACCTCCGTGGGGACGCGCCAACCGCGTGCCAAAGTCGACAATGTTGCCGTCCACGCCGGGACACGTCGTTCCCGCTACGCAAGAATCGAGCCGAACACGATTGGATGACTGCCCGTTCGTCGCCCTACCAATGCACACGGCGGTGGTAGACGTACCATTCTACCAGGAGGACGGCGAGGCCGGCCAGGAGGAGCCACTTCCACAGCTCGCGTCGGGCGATTTCCCAGCCGGCGGCCTGGGCCGCGATGGGCGTGCCGCGGCCGATCTGGATGTCGCGCCGGGGGCGGATCGCACTTTCGGAGGCATCGACCAGGTTGACGGCAAAGCGATCGAGCATCTTGTCGCCGTCGCGGACCTCGTACACGCCCAGCTCCGAAGTGCCCGTGAAGTGGTACTTCCCGGGTCGCGTCTCGTTGAGCTCGACGACGGCGCCCGACGGCGTTCGCACGCGGATCGTTCTTCCGGGAGCCACGGCGTCGAGGGCGATCGGTTGGCCGGGCTGAAGGGCCGCCGGCGTGGGCGCGGCGGCTCCGCCGAGGTAATCCAAGAGATGGAGCACGAACACGGTAAAGCTCGCCTTGCACCACCAGTTGGTGCCCAGGAACGTGGCGGGGCCTTGTTCGTCCGAGGCGCTGCCGATGAGCACAAAACCGGCCACCGCGTCTTCGAACTCGTCGCGCGGCGCGATCGCCATCAAGGGGCCGGCGTCGGAGTCGATCAGTACGGTTCCACCCTGGGGGATCGCAAGGGGGCTTGCCTCGGCGATCGCGACCCCGTCCATGTTGACCGAGTGCATCAAGGGGTGGTTGGCCTCGACGTCGATGATGACGGGGAGCCGCGTCTTGGCGCGCGCCTGCCACGCGGTGGGCGGGGCCGACGCATCCGGGGCAGCCGGCGGGGGCGCGGGGCCGGCCTGCCGGGCATCGCTTCCCGGGGCGGGCGGAAGGGTGCCGATGAACCACGTATTGGCGCGGGGCGGGGTCGTGGGGCGGCAGCGATCGTAGATGACCAGATCGTGCGCGCCGAGGGCGGCCTGCTCCGCATAGGATTCGCTTTCGAGATAGCCGGGCGCCTCGACGCGCACCTCGGCGACGTCTCGCACGGTCGAAGTCGACAAGGCGCTCTCGAGCACGCGATTTCCCGGCGTGACCAGCAAGACGCTGCCGCGGCTCGGGGGATTAATCACCGCCCAGGCGACGTCGTCACATCGCAGGTGGTCGTTGCCTGCCGCGCGCAGTTCCAGCACGCCCGATTCGACGGCGCCCAGCGGAAAGGCCACGCCCGTGGGCTTGTCGAGGGCCACGTCGACCCGATCGGCGTCGATCAGCTCGCCGTCGCGTCGCAGCTCGAGCGAGACGGTCGCGTCGGCGAGGCCGAAGTTCTCGACGCGCGCAAATGCCTGCAGGGCGGCCGGATCGGTCTCGTGGCGACGGACGTTGAAGGCCGCGATCGCCACGTTGGCCGCCTCGTCCGAGCCGATCGCCACGTAGACGGGCGTGAGATTCCCCAGCCGGAAGTCGGCCACGGGCGGGAAGTTTCCGTCACTGAAAACGTACAGCGTGGCGGGCAGGGGCTCGGCGACCAGGAAATCGCCGGGGTCGTCGGCGGTGCGGCCGGGGTTCGCCAGCCCCGAGGCGAACTTCAGCGCCTCGGCGAGCGAGGTTCTGCGCGGGGTCGGCTCGATCGAATCGATCGCGTCGAGCAGCCTGCGCCGGCTCGACGTGAACATCTGCCTGACCCGCGCCGAGTCGGCGTCGGCAAAGCTGACGATCATGGCCACGTCGCGGGCGGTCATCTGCTCGACGATGGCCCGCGCCCGGCGCTTGGCCTCATCGAGGCGGGAGGGCGCCACGTCGGTGGCTTGCATGCTGGCCGAATTGTCGATGAGCACAATGAAGCGTTCGCCCGACACGTTCTCTCCGCGCCATCCCGGGCGCAACAGTGCCAGCATGGCCAGCAGCACCAGCAGCAACTGGAGCCACAGCAGCAGGTTCCGCCGCAGGCGCTGCCAGATCGTGTTGACGTGCAGGTCCTCGATCGAGCGGTGCCACAGGTAGGTGCTGGGCACTTCGAGGGGGTGGCGCTTCAGCTTGAGGAAATAGAGCGCGACGATCGCCGGCGGCACCGCCGCCAACACCGCCCACTGCCACCAGCTCAGCATGTTGATGAGCTGCCAGCCCGACTGGGCCCATAGCGTTCCCGGTTGCGGCGACATCAGCGCACCAGCCCTCGTTCTCGCAGGTATCCGGTGACCAGTTGCTCGACCGGCACGTCGTTGCGGGCCATCACATAGAGCATCCCGCGCCGGGTGCAGAACTCGCGGGCCGAGCCGACGAACGCCGCCAGGGTGCGCCGGTAGCGCTTCATCAGCGGCCCGCTCACGGTGATTTCGGCCACGTCGCGGTCCTCGCAGTCGATCAGGCGCAGGTCGCCCTTCAGATCGGGTTCGATTTCCTCGGCCGAGAGCACGTGGATCACGTAGACGTCGAGGTCCTGGGCGAGGAGGTAGCGCAGGGCCGGCTCGTAGCCGCCTTTGTCCATCAGGTCGCTGATCAGGACCACGATCCCCTTGCCGCTGTTGCGCAGGCAGAAGTTGCGGCAGCCTTGGGACAGGGAGATCGTTTCGCCGGGCTCGATCTTCTCGAGGGAATCGAGCATTCGCCAGAGGTTGCGCCGTCCGCGCAGCGCCGGGGCCGGCGACGGTTGACCCAGGGTCTCGATCTTCACGCGGTCGCCCCGTACCAGGCCGACGAACCCCAGCGCGGCGGCAAGCTGCATGGCGTAGCGGAGCTTGGTCGGATCGCCGAAATCCATCGACCGGCTGGCGTCGATCAGGGCGTAGAAGTGCAGATCCTCTTCCTCGACGAACATCTTCAGAAACAGCCGATCGAGCCGGGCGTAGGTGTTCCAGTCGATGAACCGCACGTCGTCGCCCGGCACGTAGTTGCGGAAGTCGGCGAACTCGACGCTCTGCCCCTTGCGCCGGCTTCGCCGCTCGCCCTTCATGCGCCCCCGAAAGATCTTGCGGCTGACCAGCTCCATTCGTTCGAGCTGGGCAAGCATCTCCGGCGTCAGTAGTGCGGTCGTATTCGACATCGTTCACGCTTCAATGGAGGCTGGAGGTTCGAGGCTGGAGGATTCGCGACGTATGGTGCTCGGAGGCTTCTTCCATCTCCAATCTTCCATCTCCAATCTTCGATCTTCCATCTTCGATCCTACCCTTCCGCTTTTTCCGGCACCTTCTCCAAGATTTCCAGCAGGAGGCCGTCGGGCTCGATTCCCTCGGCCTGGGCTTCGAAATTGACGATGATGCGGTGGCGCATGGCGGGAAGATACACGCGGCGCACGTCCTCGAAACTGACGTTGTAGCGCCCGTCCAGCAGGGCGCGAACCTTGGCGGCCAGCGCAAGCGCCTGGGCGGCTCGCGGGCTGGCGCCCCAGCGAATGTACTGGTTGGCCACCGGCACGGCCAACGGGCCGTCGGGATGGGTCGCCAGCACGAGGCGCACCAGGTAGTCCTGCAAATGCGGGGCAAGAATCACCTCTCGAACCAGCGACTGCCAGCGGCGGATCTCCTCGCCGTCCATGACCTTGGCGGGGCGCACGGTCTGCTCCCGCGTGGTGCGGTCGACGATCGCGGCCAACTGCTGCCGGTTCGAGTAGCCGACCAGAAGCTTGAAGAAGAAGCGGTCCAACTGGGCCTCGGGCAGCGGATAGGTTCCCTCCTGCTCGATGGGGTTCTGCGTGGCCATCACGAGGAAGGGCTGCTTCAGCTCGTGGCGCGTGCCCGCCGCGGTGACCGAGCCTTCCTGCATCGTTTCGAGCATGGCCGACTGCGTCTTGGGCGTGGCCCGGTTGATCTCGTCGGCCAGGCAGATCTGCGTGAAGATGGGCCCCTTCTGGAACTCGAAGAACCGGCGGCCGTCGGGCGTTTCCATGACCATGTTCGTGCCCAGGATGTCGGCCGGCATGAGGTCGGGCGTGAACTGGATGCGCGAGAAGTCCAGATCGAGCACCTGGGCCAGTGTGCGGACCAGCAGGGTCTTGCCCAGGCCGGGCACGCCTTCGAGCAGGCAATGCCCACCCACGAACAGGCACGTGAGCACCCCGTGGATGATCTCCTCGTGTCCCACAATGACCTGGCGAATCTGCTCCTCGACCGCCGCGTAGCGCGCGGCGAAATCCCGGGCTCGTCGCTCCATGGTCTCGGCAATGCTCATGGACGATTCCTGTGGGCTGCGGACCCGGTCGGCGGCGTGGGTCCTTGGGAATGGATCATTCGTCGGTCTTTTTCCAGAGGCGCTTCTTGGCTCGCAGGAGCCGCTCGGTGTAGCTCTCTTCCTCCTTCTCGGAGGCGAGCGAGGGCTGCTCGGGACTCGGTCGGGCCGGAGTGGGCGGCGCGCGGAACTCGTCGAGCGTCGCGGCCTCGCCCGCCTCGGGCGACGGCTCGAAGCGCGTGCTCGCGCGGAGCTGCTCGACGCGGTCGGTCACCTCGGCCTTGCTGCTGCGCAGGCGGTCGAGCACCTCGCTCTTCTCGTCACCCGTCGTGCGCCTCAGGAGGCGATCGCGGACCTTTGCCGCCAGCACGGGCACCCAGGCGAAGCCGACCTGCACGCGGCGCACGAACACGTCGAAGAAGAACAGACAACTGCCCGCGAGAACCAGCCAGTGCCACGCGTCCTGGCTGGCCGTCGCCCGGAGCAGGTCGTGCCGAAACGTGTTCACCGCCAGGAGCGGCTCGACGTCGTCGACGTGGGCGGGCCAGTCGATCACCTCGCCGCGCCGGCCTCCCTGGGGGACCAGTTCGGCGAGCTGCCCCAGAAGCGCCGCGTTCGTGCCCCGGCCGCGGAACTCGTCGGAATAGGGCACGTTCACCCCGGTTCGGATCGGCTCGATGCCCAGGCCCGGTTGGATCGACACGAAGTAGCTGCCGGGTTCGCGGGCGGGAAAGGTCCCCACGTACCGGCCTGGCGCGGTCTGCTCGAGTCGCAGATCGAGGGTCTCGCTCCGCGGTTCGGTTTCGAGGCCTTCGGCGTCCGACTCGGGCGCGACGACGACGCCCGACATGTCGAGAAAGTTGAGATACTCGTCGTCCTTGTCGAGGGCGGTCACGATGACGCGGACTTCGCTCCCTTCGACGTCGGTCGAAACGGTGAACTTCCCCGCGTCGGCCACCGGCCGCATCGACCAGACGACCATCTGGCCGAACAGCTTGTCGTACTGCGGCCAGCGGGTCCAGTCGGCGGTCCACCGCGTGCCCGCGTCCGTGGTAAAGGCGACGGTCTTGCCCAGCCCGTAGGTCCAGCTTGCCAGCAGGGTGCGATTGTCCTCGCTGCCGGGCTGGGGCGAGATCAAGGCGACTTCGACCAGCGGGTTTTCCTTGCGCGTGGTCATGACGAAGCCGGTGACGCGCGGGGGCTCCTTGATGCCGCGGAGCATCTCGTGGGGGTAGCGGATCTGGGGCGCCACGCCGGCCGGGTTCTCGTAGATCAGCGGCTGGGCCACGCGCCGGGCCTCGCGCTGGAAGATCTTCGGCAGGGCGCTGGCGTTTTGCACCTTGTAGTGCTTGCCGCCGGTCGCCCCGGCCAAGTCGCGCATCGTCGTCCATTGAGCGCCGGGGTGGCAGGCGACTTCGACGGTCGAGACCGTGATCTTCGAATTGGCCAGGACCCTGACGACGGGATTCGTCGGCGGCGTGGGATCGCCGTCGCTGATGACGATCATGTGCTTGACGGCCGCGTCGGGCAGAGCGGTCAGCGCCTGCTCGGCCATGCGCAGGCCGGGGTCGAAATCGGGCATGTCGCCGGGGACCATCCGGCCCAGGAAGTCGAGCATCAGCAGGCGGGAGCGTCCGACCTCCGACATGGGCGGCTTCCAGAGCCAGGTGCATCCCGCCCCGCTGTCGTAGTGAATGACGCCGCAGTAGTCGCGCGGCCCCAAGGCCTTGAGGGCCTCCTCGGCGATCTTCTTCTGCCAGAAGTTGCCCTGGGGCATTTCCGAGGCGTGCATGATCATGGCCAGGGCGCCCCGGGGCACGACCTTGCTGCTCTTGACGTGGAAGTCGACGGGCATGGCCTTTTCGAGCTCCGTGTTGGCCCAGCCGCCCGCCCCGAAGCCGCTCGGACCGCCCAGCATGATCAGCCCCGCGCCCATGGCGTGGGTGTTGTGCACGAGCATCGAAACCTGGCGGTCGGTGAATCGTTCGCGCGGGACGTTGGCCAGGATGACCGAGTCGTAGTCTTGAAGCGCGGCCAGGTTCGTGAACAGGTCGCTCGTCGGCATGACGGTCACCTCGAGCCTCTGCCCTCCCACGTCGCCGTTGCCGAAGCTCTGCCGCCGAAGCGTCTGCACGAGACGATCGAACTGGCCGGGCGCGTCTTCGTCTTCGATCAACAGCACCTTGCCCTTGCCGCGGATCTGGGCGAACGAAGTGGCCCGATTGTTCTGCGGCATGGTGTCGTCGTCGGGACGCTCAGGAGTAAACACGGCCTCGTACTCGTAGAAGCCCGAGGCTTCGAGCTCCTGCTGCACGTTGAAGGCCCGCTTTCCCTGCGGGCCGGGCGGCAACTCGATCTCCGACTCGCCGACCAGATCGGAGCGCCCCTCGCTCCGCCGCCAGATCGCCAGCCGTCCCCGCGCCACGCCCGAATCGCCTTCGCCGGCCTCCCGCGTGTTCGTCAGCACCACGCGAAGATCGAAGGGCTGGCCCTCGCGAATCGCGCCGGGCACGCTCACCCGCTCGACGATGACCTCGCCGCCTCGCGGGTAGTGGACGGGCACCACGTCGATTCCCACGCCGGCGCCGGCCAGGGTGTGGGCCTGCTCGAGGGCGTCGCCCAGGTTCTCGTCGCCGTCGCTGACGAGCACGACCCGCTTCGACGCGTCTTCGGGAAAGGACGCCTGGGCCAGGCGCATGGCGGCGGCCAGGTCGGTGTAATTCGGATCGACCGAACTCTCGACGCCCGCAAGCACGACGTCGTCGTCGAACGGGGGCACCTCGACCGTGGCCTCGCGGCCGAAGACGATGACGCCCACCCGATCGCGGTGCTCGCGGTGGGCGCCGACCGCCGCGTTGACGTAATCGACCATGGTCTCGCGCCGCTCCTGGGGGATGCTGGCCGACTGGTCGAGCAGGTAGATGACCGTCAGCCGGTCGGTCGTGTGCACGAGCTGCATCTCGGCCAGGGCCAGGACGAACAGCGCCAGCACGAGGGTGCGCAGGCCGAGCGCGACGATCCGCCGCACCGGACCGAGGGCGGCCAAGCCGCGAAAGCTGAGCCACCACACGACGGGAACCGCGGCCAGCAGGGCCAGGTATCCGGGCGACTCGAAGCTCAGGCCGTAGCTCGACATGATCCTTCACCCCGGCGCGCGGATCGGTCAGATCCGGATCGTCTGCACGCGGTTGTTCTTCGTATCGAGGACGTGGATTCTTCCCCGGCTGTCTTGGACCACGGCCCAAGGCGTATCCAACTGGCCGGGCGCGCGCCCGTGCGTTCCCCAGCATCCCAGCGACCGCCCGTCGCGCGTGAATCGCTGCACGCGGTTGTTGCCGTACTCGACGACCAGGATCGTTCCGTCGGCGGCCAGCAGCAGGTCGTAAGGATAATAGAGCCGGCCGGGCTCGCGTCCGCGGGTGCCCCAGAGCCCGATCAACCTGCCTTGGCCGTCGAAGATCTGGATGCGGTGGTTGCAGGCGTCGGCCACCCAGATGCGGTCGTCTTCGTCGACGGCCAGATTCTGGGGCCGGCTGAGTTGGCCGGGCGCGGAGCCGGGCTCGCCCCACTGGAGCAGAAACCGCCCGTCGGGCGCGAATTTCTGGATCCGATCGTACTCGCCGTACTCGCCCACGTACAGGTTGCCCTGGGAGTCTTCGACCACGTCGGTCACCAGGCCGAATTGCCCGGGCCGTTGGCCGTAGGTCCCGCCGATCGTGGCCAGCAGTTCGCCGGAATGCGAATAGACGAGAACGCGGTAGTAGTGGGTGTCGGCCACGAGGATGCGCCCGCCCCGACCGACCGAGATGCCCGTGGGTTTGCCCGCCTCCCACGCCGGAGTGCGCCAGGCGTGAAGAAACTGCCCTTCCCGGTCGAAGACCTGGATGCGGGCCGTCATGTCGACGACGTAAATCCGGTCGCCCTCGTCGATCGTCATGGCGCGGGGCTTCTGGAAGCGCCCGTCCGAAACGCCCCGTCGCCCCCAAGTCTTTTCGAACCGTCCCATGGTGTTCCCGTCGCCGTGGCACCCGATGGCGACGGTCGCCACGAGCACCACGACGGTCCAGCCGCGCCGGGCCGAGGCGCCTCGTCCCCGAACGCGCGCGTCGATTTCTGGTGGGGGAACCTCGAGCACGGACGTGTCCCGCTGGTGGATTCTCTGTGTCCACACACTAGAAGGGTACACGTTTTCGGCACCGCGCACCAGGAGTGGGTTGCGGCCGGCAAGATCGGCAATCGTGCGCGGCGCCCGGGTATCGCGCCCGCACGGTGCGGCCGAGACGGCCTCGCTCCAGAATCATGCAAGGTCGTCTAAAGCACCACGTCCAGTTCGTAGCGCACGTCGTCATGGCCGTTCGGCCCCATGGTGGCGAGGGCCTCGCTGACGGCGGCCTGCACGAGCTGGCGAGCGTAGTAGGAGTTGACTCGCCCCGACACGACCAGGTCGCGGCCGAGTCGCTCGACGCGCAACGAGCGAACGCGTCCCCCGGCGCGTCGCTTGATCGAGCGCGAAAGCCGCTTGCACGGGTCGTCGGGCGCGTCGGGAACGGGCTGGGGAGCCTGTTGCGGCCCGGAGGAAGACGGGTCGGAGGCTCGAATCCGCTGCCAAGTCTCGAGACGATGGATGGCCGTGTCGGGCGGGGCATGAATGCCCAGACGCACCCGCTTGCCGCTGACCTGAACCACCGAGATCGTCACGCCCTGCGTGGGCAACACCACTTCTTCGCCGACTTTGCGACAGAGGACCAGCATAGGAGGACTCCCTTCCGACAGGTATTCACAGATTGACGGGTTGGTGCGCCGGGCGGTGGGGCCCGCAGTCGGCCCCGGGCGGGAGCCCGACGCGATAGGTCTTGCGATTCGCCTGGGAGTGCATCGCCTTGACGATGACTCGCTTCAACTCGGTGAGATCGGCGCATTTCTCGACACACGCGGTGGCGAGGCACCCGCGGCGATCCCGGGCGCACTCGTCGTCGAACGACGTGAAGAAGACGATGGGAATCCCCGGACAAATCGACCGGATCGCCTCGAGCGTCTCCAGCCCGTTCATCCTGGGCATGCACACGTCGAGGATGACCAGATCGGGCCGCTCGTCACGCATCGCCGCGAGCACTTCCGTCCCGTCGCCGGCCAAGAGCACCCGGTAGCCTTCGTACTCGAGTTCCCGACGGCAGTATTCGCGGATGTTCTTGTTGTCGTCGGCGAAAAGGATCGTCTTCATCGGCGATGCCCAGCGTGAGAAGCACGGGATTGGCCTGAACCGTTTGTGGGACATACCTTCTGCAATCATCGTGCCAGTTGCGGCAGGGCAGACCGGCGCAAGCACGTAACCCACGATGAGAAAAAGAGATGCGAAATCGAGGCCCTCGCGGGGGATCGCGACGCGGCCGGCCCCGACATGTCAGCTTCCCGACATGCTGTCGGGAGCCTGACGATCGGTCCGCTGCCCGGCGCGGTCGCGATGGAGGTCGTATTTCTGCATCTTGCCGTGCAGCGTGGGCCGCTGGAGCCCCAGCAATCGGGCGGCGTGCGTCTGGTTGCCTTGGGTGCGGCAGAGGGCCTCCGAAAGCAGTGTGCGCTCGACGCGTTCCACCAGGTCGTCGTAGGCGCGGTCTCCCCGGTACGAATCGAGGTGACGGGCGACCAGGTTGGCCAGATTGTCCCGATCGGCATCGGCCCCGGGGCAAGCCGGTGCCGAGTCGGCCTGTCCACGGGGTTCGAGAATCGGCCCCAGATCGGACGCCTGGACGGGAAATCCCCTCGTGAAGATCATCACCCGCTGGATGGCGTGCTGGAGCTGCCGGACGTTTCCGGGCCAGGGGTGTGCGACGAGCATGGCGCGGGCGTCCTCCGAGATGGGGGGAAGCTCGACCTTCAGCTCCAGCGCCGAGCGGGCGAGGAAGTAGTCGATCAGTTCGGGGATATCTTCCCGACGCTCGCGCAGCGGCGGGACCTCGATGGTCACCACGTTGAGGCGGTGGAAGAGGTCCTCTCGAAAGCGGCCGTCGGCGATGGCCGCCTCGAGATCGCGATTCGTGGCGGCGAGCACGCGCACGTCGACGCGAACGGTCTGATTGCTCCCCAGCGGCTCGAAGGCCCGCTCTTGAAGCAGGCGAAGGATCTTGGCCTGAATGGCCGGAGGGACGTCGCCGATCTCATCGAGAAAGACCGTGCCGCCATGGGCCTGCTCGAACTTGCCCACGCGCCGCCGGGACGCCCCGGTAAAAGCACCCTGGACGTAGCCGAACAACTCGCTTTCGAGCAGGGTTTCGGGAATGGCCACGCAGTTGACCACCGACAACGGCGCGTCGCTGCGCAGGCTGTGTTGGTAGATGGCTCGAGCGACCAGCTCTTTGCCCGTCCCCGACTCGCCCCGGATGAGCACGGTGGCGTCGGTCGGGGCCACGCGTCCGATGGCCTTGTAAAGCGCCTGCATTTTCGGGCCGTGGCCGACGATGGCTTCGCCCGCCGGGGCCGGGGCCTCGGGACCGAGAAGGATGTGCCCCTGCATCAGCCGGGCGCTCTCGAGGGCCCGCTCGATGGTGGCCAGGATCTCGTCGGGCTCCAGCGGCTTGAGCTGGTAGTCGAACGCGCCGCGCTTGGTGGCCTCGACGGCCGTCTGCATGGTTCCCCGGCCGGTCACGATGATCACGGGGAGCTTGGGCCGGGCTTCCCTCAACCGGGCCAGGGCTTCCAGGCCGCTCATGCCGGGTAGGCAGACGTCCATGACGACCAGGTCGACCGGTTCGGCCTGTGCCCGGCGGATGGCCTCTTCGGCGCGATGCAGGGTGACCGCTTCGTAGCCCTGTTCGACGAGCAGCATTTCGAACGCGGCCAGCACGCCGGGCTCGTCGTCAACCACGAAGATTCTGCTCATCGCCTTCGGCCTCGGCCGTCGGAATCCACACCGCCAGCGTCGTGCCCTGCTCGGACGACGATTCCAGCACCAAGCGCCCATTATGCCGGGCCACGATCTGGGCGGCAATGCACAGCCCTAGCCCGGTCCCCTCGTCCTTGGTCGTGAAAAAGGGCTCGAAGATCCGCCGGCCCACGTCTTCCGGCATCCCGTGCCCGGTGTCGCGGATTCGCGTGACGACCCACGGCCGGCCGTCCCGGTCGCGTTCGGCCGTGGTGGTAACGTCGATCTGTCCCCCTTCGGGCGTCGCCTCGGTCGCGTTATCGAGCAAATTGCCCAAGACCTGCCGGATCTGCTCGGGATCCGCGACGACGGGCGGCAGCTCGCCCGGGTCGGCGTACGACAGTCGCAGTCCTCGGCCCTCGATGCGCGGCCGAAAAAGATCCAAGGTCTTGCTGACGAGATCCGCGATCTGCCGGCGCTCGAGCCGCAAGGCCGGAGGGCGCGAGAACTCGAGAAAGTTGCGAATGATGCTCTCCAGACGCAGGATCTCGTCGGAGATGATTTCCAGCTTGTGATCCAGCTCCCGATCGCCGGCCACGGCGCTGCGAATCGAGAAGAGCCACATCTTCACGGCCGTCAGGGGGTTGCGCATCTCATGGGCGACGCTGGCCGCCAACTTGCCCACGGTCGCCAGCTTCTCGGCGCTGAGCAGGCGGTTGCGGCTGGCCTCGAGATGGGATCGCGTGTCGGCCACGTCGTCCATCAAGAGACGCAGGTGGGCGCCAACCGTCCGCAGCTCGTCGGTGGGGAAGGCGCCGTTCTCGGCCTGCGCGCCGGAGAATTCGCGGGCATCGGCGATCATCGCGCGCAGCGGCAGCAGGACCGCGGCGAAGAACATCCACGCCAGAACCAGGCCCAGGCCCGCGGTAAGACCGACACAGATTCCCACCACCCACGTGGCGCGGCGCGTCTTCTGATCGGCCGCGAGCTGATCCTGATCGACGCCGCGTTGAATTTTCGCGATGTAGTCTTCACAAAGACCGAAGGCTTTCTCAAAGACGGCATTGACTTCATGCACCAGGGTCGACGCCGCCAACTCGGTTTCTCCCGCCTTGTAGAGCTTGACGACTTGGTCCCGCATCCCGATGTAGTCTTTGTAGACCGCCCCAAGTCGCGTGAGAATGTCGCGCTCATTCTCCGCGCTAGCGTACCTCCAAGCGGTGGCGTACTCTTCGTCGAATCGCTTTTTCTTGTCCTCCAGGCGGTCGAGCCACTCGGGCTCGCCCCCGTCGAGGATGTACGACGAGACGAGACCCCGCTGCTCCAACAGCGCGATCTCCAGCTCCTCGGCAGCCTCGAGGCTGGGCAGGGTGTCCGTCGCCATCGAGTGCAGCGACTCGGCGATCTCTCGGGTCCAGTAGAGCGCCATGAGGCTGCTGGACATTGCCAGAATGATCACCCCGATGATCGCCAGGGCGAACTTCGTGCCCAGGCTCAGACGCGTCGTCAACCACTTCACGCACCGTCTCCCCGTCGAGATGGGCCCCGGAGGGCGGGCACTGACTGCGCCTATTCTACTCGACGGGTCGCGCGGTACGCGACGGGAACGCCGCTACCCGTCCTTCAGGCGGATGAGCACGTCGTCGCCCTCGACCTTCACCTCGTGCGCCACGGTGGCCTGGGTGGCGGGCATGGTCAACGCCCGGCCGTCGCGCACGTCGAACTGCGCGCCGTGCCGGGGGCAGATAATCGTGTAACCGCGCAGCTCGCCCTCGGCCAGGGGACCTCCGTCGTGCGTGCAGAGGTCGTCGAGGGCCCAGAACGTGCCCGACACGTGGAACAACGCCACCAGCCGGTCGCCGACCTCGACGACCGTCTTGCCCGGGTCGGGCAGATCGGACACTTGGCATACGGGGACGAACTCGGAGGTCGAATGGGGTTCCATTTCGGCTGCCAATTTGCGTGGAGACGTGCGGTTTACTGGTACTCCCGGACGCGGCGGCGAATCGCGTCGCCCAGGGCGTCGCGAACGCTGTCGATCGTAATGCGGTCGAACACCTGCTGGAAGAAGCCGGCCACGATCATGCGCACGGCCTCCTTGCGCGTGAGGCCGCGGTTCTGGGCGTAGAAGATCTGCTCGTCGTCGACCCGGCCCGCCGTGGCGCCGTGCGAGCACCGCACGTCGTCGGCCTCGATCTCGAGCCCGGGGATCGAGTCGGCCCGCGCCGATTCGGAGAGCAGCAGGTTGTCGTCGCGCTGGTAGGCGTCGGTCTTGTCGCAGCCCGGATCGACCTTGATCATGCCCCGCCACACCAGGTGCGATCGGTCCTGCAACGCTCCCTTGTAGAGGAAATCGCTGTGGCAGTAGGGCTCCCGGTGGTGCTGCAGCGTGTGGTACGAAAGGTGCTGTTTGCCTTCGGTGAACATGACGCCGTTGACCTGCACGTCGGCGTCGCGCCCGGCCAGCACCACGTGCTGGTTCACCTTGGCCAGGCGGCTCCCGAGCGCCCCGATCGTCCACTGCAACCGGCCGCCGCGCTCGACCACGGCCTTCTGATGGGCGAAGTGCCAGACGCCGGTCCCCCAGTTCTGCAGGCCGACGTAGCGGAGGCGGGCCCCCGGGCCCACGATGATCTCGGTCGTGCCGCAATGGAGCCCCGCGCCCGACGCTTCGAGACTGCCGGTCTCGGCCAGCAGGGTCGCTTCGGCCCCTTCGTCGAGGACGACCAACGTCCGGCCCAGATCGACTCCGCCCGGCGAAAGCCCCGAAAACGTGTGCAGCGGCCGGTCGATCGCCACGCCGCGCGGGACGTACAGCAGCGTGCCCCCCGACCAGCACGCGCCGCTGAGCGCGGCAAACTTGTCGACCCGCGGGTCGATGATCCGCCGCGTCAAATTGGGCCGGAACAGGTCGCCGTGCTCGGCAAGCAATTCGTCGAGGCTGCCAAACATAACCCCCTGCGCCGACCAGCGGGCGCCGAGTTCGGCGGTTTGCACGTGGGTGTCGAGCGAAGCGGTCCGCCCGGCCAACTCGACGTTCGCCGCAAGAAGGGCCTCGGGTTCGACGACGGTCGGGGCGGGGACGGCCGGCAGGCCGAAGCGGTCGAGCCGCAGCAGGCGAATGTCGGTCCGTCGCCACTCCTCGCTTCGCGAGTCGGGCAGGTCGAGCTCACGGAAAGCCCGCCAGGCGCGGCGACGCAGGTCGGTCAACCACGAA
>Ga0334901_1001852_pt1:17500-20056 | contig 20056 bp, 24 predicted proteins | sample GraSluR3_MG_3_FD_207216 | JGI IMG/M metagenome (GOLD analysis project Ga0334901, IMG submission 207216) | Sludge microbial communities from methane-producing bioreactor in Wageningen University, Netherlands - Granular Sludge_15_08-R3 | ecosystem: Engineered > Bioreactor > Anaerobic >... | reverse complement strand
ACATTGAATCAATCCAAATAGCAGGGGTTGAAGGTTACAAAGTTGATTCATTGAATTACCATCGAGGAGAATTAATGTCTCATTCAATAAACGTATTTTTTGTAAAGAATGGAAAATTATATCAAATAACATTTACCTCGGTTGGGAAAGACACAATAAATGAGAACAAAGAAAATATGGACAAAATTTTAAACAGCATAACAGTTGCTTGAGGGGTGCACTAAAATGGTATCAAGTGATGAAATTAGGAATAAACTCGAAAAGAAGAGGTTAAAGAAAGATTCAGATGTTGCAGAAATGGATAAAATGTTTGATGAAACTGAAAAAACTAAAAAATGCCCTAATTGTAAAACAACTAATCCTGAAAATGCTGATTTCTGTATTAAATGTGGCAATCTTTTAAGGGATAAAAATTATTGTCCCAATTGTGGAACTGAAAACCTTCCCGAAAGTCAATTCTGTCAAAAATGTGGAAAAAGTTTTTTAAATCATGATGTATCACGAGATAAAGAGTATTTGAAAGTACTTAAAAAACAAGAAAAACACAGCAAAGATATGAAACAAGCATTATTTGTCATATTTTTCATCGTAATCATCCTTCCAACCTTAATCGTATTATGGTGGATGTTCACAATTTAACATTTTTTGACTAAAAATCCAGTACTTGATATGCTTAATCAGATTGAATTGATATCAATTCAACTTCAAAAGTTTCTCTCTTGAATTCAATATAAATTTTTTCACCTGATCATCATCCCAACCGTTGTAATCCTTAAGAAACTGCCAGTAATTACCCTTTTTTTGACAGCCATAACAATAATAACCCTTTTTATGCACACGAAAAGAAGGTCTTCTATCATCATGGTCCTTAAAAGGGCAGTTATACATCACATACTCTTTATCAGGATATTCCCCCTCAGGGTCACCCAGGATGGACTTAAAGAAAACCCTATGATCATAAAAACCCTTAAAATTATTAGAACCATCTATTCTAACCATATTTTTGGTTTCATTCACACTTCTCACGTTGGCATTATATGATTCAACTAAATCTATCTTTTGAAGATGTTTATGAAAATTCGACTGAAAATCGTCCTTTCTGAAATATTCAACATATGGATGGAGCGATTTATTTATTATTTCACTATAATCATCTGCAACTGAGAATGGAACCACATTAAGGTCAGTTAACTGGTGTTTACTGTAGGGGATTCTGGAAAGCCTAGCCTGTGCATCGTGAGTAACAGATAAGTCAAGAGTATGTTGATTATAAGATTTTTTAACGTTTTCAGCAAACCATGAAACTGCCAAGTTGAAATTTTTGTATTTTGTGGCTTTGAAAAATGTATAGGCATGGCAACCTTTGCAGCCACTGAAAAAAAGGGCGGGATAATTTCCAAAAGTTTCTTTAAACTTGATTGCAAAATATTTAGCTTCATCAATGGCTTGTTTAGCAATTTTCTCGTTTATGATCAGATCTTGCAGCTGGTCCTTCAACTCATCCTGCCGGGACCTTTCATGTTTAAGACCATGGTTTCTTAGATCTGTGAGTTCATGTTTGATTTTTTTAATCTCAGGGTTGCTCACATCAAAATCAATGAAGACCCTATCAAACACCATCTTGTCTGAACTGTTTCTTTTTAAATTACCCCTACTTCCATGATCATAAGTATGAATAAGACAGGGATGATTACCACTGTTTCGGTGCACATAAAGGTACAAAGTTTTAGGACTTTCGACAGTAAACTGAATCCGGAACTTAATCTTCTCAAAATAAGTCGGCCTTCTGAAATGCCTGTAAAAAAGAGGACCATAAAAAGACTCATAAAATGACTTAAGACCCCTCATCCTACGGCCCTCTCACGTTTTTCACTATTTTTCTCAGCTAGTGTCTTGTCAATGGTCTTGAGTTCTTCGTATAATTTATTTGTGCAGGTGATAACCCCCCCTAAATATGATTCTGCGAGATAGCCTTGATAGATTAAGTTTTCAACGTAAAGCTGGATTTGTAGTTCAATAATTCCCCCCATATTCCTACATAATTCGTTAATTAACTTTTCAGCTGTGATTTGGGAGTTAGGACTCCGGTACGCACCGACAACTTGTATCAAGTGCAGTAAAATGAATTTTCTAAACTCCGGCCTATGTTTCTTCCAATTCAATAAGTAATTGGGTTTTATTGGTTTATGAGGGCATCTTTTAGGAAGTTGGGAGAGTTTGGTCTGGCGTTTTATGACAGCCATCCACTGCCCTCCATGTCATTTATTGTTTTTCGGATCTCAAGGTCGTTGAATCTGCTTTTAAGTTCGTCGATAAGCGAACCAATAGTGTGTTTATGGAAACTCGCAAGCTCAGTTAGTATTGCTTTTTCAATTGCAGTCAGGTTCCGGTAGTCAATCTCAGCATTTTCAGACTGCTTGACAACTTTGTCTGATTCATTATTTCCACTTTCACTCTTCAGAATTTTTGAATCAGTATCAGAGGTTTTAACATCTCCTGTGGCGTTATTTTGGTAAATTCCAAATTCCTCAGAATGTATATGAGTCTGCACATACA
>Ga0334901_1001852_pt1:0-12500 | contig 20056 bp, 24 predicted proteins | sample GraSluR3_MG_3_FD_207216 | JGI IMG/M metagenome (GOLD analysis project Ga0334901, IMG submission 207216) | Sludge microbial communities from methane-producing bioreactor in Wageningen University, Netherlands - Granular Sludge_15_08-R3 | ecosystem: Engineered > Bioreactor > Anaerobic >... | reverse complement strand
TTATATTGAAATGCCCTCGTTTCTTTGATTCGAGAAGACCTGCTTTTTTAAGATAAGTTCTTGACCATCCAACCCTATTGTCAAACACTGACTGCATCCCACTTGGTAAAAGCTCCTTCCTATCCTCTTCACTTAAACCAAACTGTTGAGCGAGACTTTCAATTGCTTCCCTAATTGAATGCTCATTTTTATCCGATGCAAATTTTAACAAAGGCAACATTATACTCTGAAAATCTGGAACTCCCACAACAATCACCTTCTAATCTAAACTATCTTCAATAATTTTTATTTCTTCATCTGTCAGCCCGTACAACTCATAAACCAATACATCAATCTCTTTATCAGTTTGTTCTATTCCATTGATTAATGGATTAATGATATCGAGACTTTTTTGGTACTCCTCTCTCAAGAGTTCCTGGTTTTCACGGGACCTGACATCAATCTTTTTTTTCTTTACTTCATCTAAGAACTCATTGAATGTCAATTCATAATATTTTTCTAGTTTTTGAGAAAGTTTTTCAATTTTAAATGTGTTCTTAAGCCAGTTGTGGAATCCTTCCACTTCATCTTGGAGTTGTCTGTTGAGTTGAAGCATCTGGTCTGCTTTAATGATAAATGGTTGTTGTTCTTTAGGGGTTGCAGGATAAATTGGGAGCTTTTCGACAAAAATCTTGCTTAACATATATGAATTTCCTTGTAAAGGAGTTCCTAAGAACTTGAAAAAGAAATTTAATGTCTTTGATGATATTAGAGCACTTAAATATTTAAGATCAATAAATTCTGAAATTATCAAATAACATTTATCATTCGTATAATAACCTTGATCATCATATACTGCAAACAATTTTGAAGAAATCCCAGGATACAATAATTTAGGATTTTTAAATAGATTTAAATAATTATCCGTAGGTTTATTATCCAATTCTAACCAGTGATGTTGTCCATTTTTTACTTGACCACGATTTCTCAGTGCTTTTTCATGGTTTTTCAAATATTCCAAGATTATTGGATAATTTTTAACCTCTTCATGAAAGCCATGTTTAGATAAAATGATATAAAATCCTTTCCAACTTATTTGATTTTTAAATATGTCTTTTCCTCTAACTAAAGGGCTTATTAAATCTATATTTGATTTATCATCATTAATTAAACTATTTTTTTGATTTTCATCAATTATAAAAGCTTTATTATATCCAGTTATGATTCCTCTTTGAATGTTAACCCCAGGAAGATCCTTTATTATGGTGCCATTTTGGTTTATTTTATCTTTCAAATCCAAAATTTTTGGAGTTTCAAATCCCCAGGCACCTTCATCAAATCTTGATTGATTAATTTTAAAATCGTTATTGACAATAATTTGATTATCTGAGTTAGGAATAGATTTTCTTAAAATAAACACACTTGGATATGCAGTAGCATCTTCAAATACGCTATCAAAAGTATGATCTACATACTTATCAAAAGATAAATTATCTAAAATGAATTTTCTTAATTTCTTTCCATAATTTGCTTTGATAAACTTGTTTGATGAGATATAACCTAATAACCCATTAATATTTAAAAGATTAAATGCCTTTTCAAAGAAATACACATATAAATCAGATTGCCCAGTAAATACAATATAATTTTCATTTAGATATGGTTTTATTTCCTTGATTTTTTCCTGCCTCACATAAGGTGGATTCCCAATAACCACATCAAACCCACCTTCCTCAAAGATCCTAGGGAATTGTTCTTCCCAATCGAATGGTTTATTTGTATATTTAGGGTCGTCAATTAGGCTGTTTCCACATTTTATGTTTTTATCTAAGTCAGGGAGTTTTTTATCCTTCTTACAGACCTTCAAAAACAAAGATAATTTAGTAATATCCACAGATTCCTCATTGAGATCCACACCATGAATGTTGTTTAGTAAGATTTCTCTTCTTTTCCCTACATGGTCGAAGTATGGTATGAGTGTTTCCTTCAAGTCTTTATATAAAACCGCATGGATGGCCAGGTGGATTTCTATCAATACGTCAGCTGCTTTATTCAAAAAGGCCCCTGAACCACAGGCAGGATCTACAATTTTGATATTTTTAACCTTTTGATCCAGCTCTTCTATTGCAGATCCCCAATACTCACCTATTAGATCATCAACGGTGTTTACGTCACCTGATTTACTTAAGTAAGGAATTATAGTATTTCTGCAGATATAATCTGTAATATATTCTGGAGTATAGAATATCCCATCTTTTTTCCTACGACCCTTAGTGTCTTCTTTGAGTTCTTCTAAGTCTCCAATACTGTTTTCAAAGATATGGCCTAGAATATTCACATCCAGTTCTGATGAGAAGTCAAAGGATGAAATTGTGAGAAGATTCTTGTAGATAGGGTTTACAACATCCGCATGAGATCCTAAAAGATGTTTGATGTCTTTTTCGTATTCATTGAAGTTCCACTCTTGCCAAGCCTCTTCAAATATTCCCTGATCTTCAACAGTATCACGGATTTTTAAGAAGTCCAAATCTTCAGCAAATAAACCACCATTATATCCGGATATTTTTTTATAATCGTTACCTTCATTTATGTCCAAAAATAGTTCATTTACTCGTTGCCAGATGCTCCTATGTCTAAGATTGCCTTTTTTTATAGGAGTTATAATAGTATCAGTAGAAATTTGGCTGGTAAGTAAGCCAGTGTCCTCAGCAAATGCTATGAACATGTACCTATTCAATATCAACTGGGCGTAGTGGACAGATTCCTCGCGTGTTAAATCGTTAAGTTCTTCCAATTCTTTGATTAACATCAAACGAGTCTCATGGAAGAGTTTGTAGAAGTTGTGTTCAAGCTGTTTTTCAACTACTAAAGTTGCTTTGAGGAGCTTTTCCGGATAATCCTTTTCTGTATGGGATTTTTTGGAAAATGAAACCATAAAAGACTGGAAAGTTTCTTTGTCTAACAAGTCTTCATAAGTGAAACAGATGTATTTTCCGCTTCTTTCGTTATAATTGTATAATCTGAATTCTTTAAAATTAGAAACCATGATCCAATCAATGGGATTGTTGATATCTGAATGTTGGGCATAGCTAAAAGCCTGGTCCACTGGTGATCTTTTATCGTTGGCCCTGTTTTGTGGTTTATCCAAGTCTGCGGTTTGGTCTTTGAGCTCGATGACCATGAATTTATGTTCATCAGCTGATTTTAGAACGAATTCTACTTTACCTCTTCCAATGGCTTCTTTATTTTCAAAAAGTATATTTTCTTCTCGGTCATATCCCAGAATCTCTTTTAGGAAATCATAAAAATAGAGATAACTGCTTTTTTCGGATTTGAAATCTCCATTTTTAATTTTTTCAGCATGTGTTTTCAGGAAATCATGTTTTGGAACGGTTAGATGGAATGCCTTGTTATTGGCATATTTTTTCATTTGTGATTTGTTGAAAAGGTTGTTTTTCATGAGGATCACTAAATATAAACAATATTGTTATATGCATTCGATCTTCTTTGTATTATTTTCTATTTTTATGTGACAAAAAAATTAAACAAAAATTAATAAGATCCTCATAATATTTATGATTTATCAATTTTTTAAAGTAATAATTTTTATATGACTTTATGTTACTTAGTATAACTACCCATAATTTTAGAGGTTTTGCACATGATGAACAAGCGTTTAAATCCAGAAGATGCATTCAATGCAATAAAAGAAGTGGAGAAGGATTACAATATCCCCTCAAAGAGTGTTTTTACTCAAAACGTGAAATTAGATCGGATACTTTTCAACAAACTCAAATTACTGGGTTTTGTAGTTGATAAATCCAGAAATCACATTATAAAAAGTTTAGTGACATCACGTATCAACGAATTTGAAAGTAAAAACGGATCCCTGGTTCTACTGGCCAAGTCTAAAATCCAAGAAAATAATCCTGAAACCTCTAAAACTCTGATAAAAAATTTTAAATCAATCCCTGAGGCATGATAAAAAATGTTAACTGGTATGGTCTTGTCAGACATTGTCATAGTAAAACAGTACTTGGAAGAAATTGAAGCAATATCCTTGAAATATAATACTAAACGAGATGAAGTAATCAACATTGTAGACAAAATTAATGACATAGAAGTTTCAGTTGCCCCCTAATTTGACGTTAACCTAAATTTAAAAATAGTAGGGGCAGAGGGCGAGTAGGTGTTGCAGCACCCACTAAAACCATGATAAATCCCCGCATAGAATGCAATTAAAGTATGTTTTTTGCATACTTTATAGTTTACTATTATTATTTCATGGATGTCCTCCAGCTCCTCCTTTGAGGTGTTGATATGAGCAAATTCATTTCTAGACTTAAAAAAATATACGAGGAAGAAAAAGATTTAGAGAACCCCCCTGGTTATTTAGAAATAATTGAAGAAATTTTAGAGATTGATGCCCGTTTAAATGAGAATAAAAACGTTTCGGGTGGAGTATGATGTGTCGTTGGATCAACCTGGAAGGTGATTTTCCCATGACCATCAACGTCAACCACTACCCTCACAAGTGTCTATCAAAAATCAGGACCAGAATTTTTGAAAATCGTTCATTGACTGTTGTTTTCAAAAAAACGGTTTTTCTTACTTACTTACTTTCTTACTTACTTACTAAAAAAATAATATATATTTATATATATACGGATTCTGCAGGAGAAAATGTCTTTTTCTCCAAAAATTTTAACAGAAAATGTCATTTTCCCGGCCTGTTGGAGGACCCATGAAACTAATAAGAATGCCTCCAATCGATCGAGAAACTTATGAAATTTTCAAAAAAGGAGTTGAAAAAAGGAATAACGGACAAATATGGGGAAATTTACCAGAAGAAATACAAAAGGCGCTGATATTTTATGAAAAGTGTGGTAAGGATGTGCATTTTGTTACTTTCCATGAGATGAATCAGTACCTGGAGGGTGTTTCCTGGAAAGTAGTGGTTGATGTTGACGGTCCCGAGATCCATGACCTGACAGAACAATTTATTTTGGCTTTTGGTGATGTTGAACAGATCCAAAAAAATGCTATAATTGGTTTTATTGAAGTTTGGACGGGGAAAAGTGGGAATTATACATATCGTAAATACAGTAAAGAGTTTCGTGATGCTGGTTTAATTGAATTTGATAATAAAATCAAAGTTTTTGTACCTACTTCGCATTGTAAAAATGAATTTAAGATATTAAAAGAATTAAAAGAGGATTTAAAAGTAATAGATGTTGAAGGGACTATCGGGGGAGCTAAAAAGACTAATCACTTTTTAGAAAATAATACTATCTAGTTTACCGATCATGATGTAAGGAACCTCTAAAAATCTATTACCTATATTTTTTATTTTTAAAACATCTTTGAAATTTATTCTAAATACCAACCTTCCATTGTGTTTTCATTAGAAATTAGTGCATCAACAACTTCACAATGTTTATGTTCGAGGCCACCTTCTCTTTGCATTATAGTAGTCATCATAAAGATAATTAAAAGATTAACAATAATATCCTCAAGTTCCTCGCCACTAATTTTTTTGTTTAAATAGAAATAATGTTGCAAAAACGAATTATTTAATTTACCATTGACTATCATGTCATATAATGCGTTTAAATGGTCTGGAAATGTGTGTTTGAAATTTAAATCCGGAATGATATTATTTAGTCCTGGAAGTCCAGTTGGACTTTCAAAACGTAAATTTATTTTTCCGTTGCGAATGCCTTCAAATATAAGAACCATTTCTTTATAAAATGGATGTTTAGGGTCAACATTAATCCCTATTTCAGATTGCATCCACAGATATGGGGGTTTTATGCTGTCAATTAAAACTAAGGTTTCATCTAAATTATATCCACCAACAATGTCAGCATTCGCAAAGTCTTTCCAGACATTAAATATTTGCAGATAATTTACGATATCTTTTAATTCATCAATTTTAGTTAGGTATGTATCAATTTTTTCTTCATTTATGTGATTATTTATGTACTCATTATCCTCTTTACAAGGGTCAAGTTCATTAATCACCTTTTGAAGTGGTCCCATAATGTCTTCAAAAGAATTAAACTTATAAATCCAAGGAATATGTGGTTTTTCATGCATTAAACGTTCTATAAAATCAAAAACACCTTCATCACAATACCACATTTTTTCAACAAACTCATCAATATAACCAGTATTTTTAAGTGTTCTGTATATGGCAGAATTATGCATCGTACGTTCCTTAATAAAAATGCAAACAGGTTTCCCTTTTTTTCTAGCATTAAGATATTCTGCCTCAGTGATACTTTTACCAAATAGTTCAGGATAAGGAGATCCTTCCGTCTCATTGTAAATTATTCCAGCACGTTTATCTATTATAAGTACTAGGAGATCGCATTCTTCGGTAACTTTGATGCAATTAGTCTTAGAATCTTCGTGACGATTCGTAGGGAAATCAGCATTCTCACTAAACAATGCTATATGCCCTAAATCCCTAATTTTCAAAAAAAGGCTTTGCCTCAAATATTCTAAATCCTTCACTGTGCTGCAAACAAAGATCTTCACAACTATTCACTCCATGATTAGTTTATAATAATCTTTAATAACTCATTAATAATATTTCTTAAAAAAAGGAAAAAAATAAGAATCATATGATTATCCTGAACAATTCTTATTTTTTTCTTTGGATTTACATTCTTCACAAAGATCCCATGCAGGTCTTGTAGTTCTTGTTTTACCTATGTTACTAGGATATTTAGAACAGTTTGTGCACCAATGCCAAGTATTTTTGCCTACTGCTTGAACATATGTAGTCATACTGTTTTCACCTCCCTTTTCCCCAATATTTTATGGTTATTGTATGTTAGTATTCACCTTAGTGGTAGTATGTGAGAAGTAATAGTTATGTGGAATTTTAAATGGTGGAAATTTGTAATAGTAACTTTTCCTTTTTTTCTCTTTATTTTTATGATAAATTTAAATGTTAATTTTAAAATACTGTGATTAATTTTATCTTATTTTGTAATCAAAAACAGCCTTAAATTATTTTGGGTATTTAATCACAGCGGTAAAGATATAATTAGAAAAACCTTTTTAAGCTTATATTGTATTAGTAATACTGGAGATGTTTAATGGAGGTTATTTTACAACAATTTGCTAATCTGAGTGTTTTAATATATATCATCACCACCATGTTATCCATGGGGCTTAGTTTCACCCCTAAACAATTTTTAGAACCTTTAAAAGACAAAAATCTCATTTTAAAGTCCCTGACTGCCAATTTTATCCTGGTTCCTATCCTGGCCTTTATCATCCTGCAACTGATCCCTCTCCAGCAGGGACTGGTCATTGGACTGATTTTAATGGCCACTGCAGCAGGATCACCTTTCATGCTGAAACTGGTTCAATTCATGCATGCAGACATCAAATTTGCCGTTGGGCTAATGTTAATCTTATCCATAGTGACCCTAATCTACATGCCCCTAGTGCTTTCCATTCTCATACCTGGTGTTTCCGTAAATCATATCTCTATAGCAACTTCTCTACTGATCCTGATATTTGTACCCATCATATGTGGAACTCTTGTAAAATCACACTACAATGAAATAGCCAAAACCATTCAACCCCCCTTCAACCAAATATCCAACATTTTCATTTTCGTAGTGATAATTCTCTACTTGGGACTAAACTACCAGGAGTTCCTGGCAGTATTCGGCACCGGAGCAATGATAGCTTCGCTAATATTCGTATTAGCCGCTTTTATTGTAGGATATCTCCTGGGAGGTCCTTCCAAAAATACCAAACCGGTTTTGGGTCTGGGCACTGCCATGAGGAATTCATCAGCCGCTTTTGTAGTGGCAGTGACCAACTTTAGCTCCGAATATGATGTTATGGCCATGATAATCGTAGTTTACCTCTTTAGTATAATTATTATGATGATCATTTCCGGGGAGATTGGCAAAAGAACAAAAAAAGTTTCAGAAAATGTATAATAATCCACAAATCTGTACAATCTAAAATAAGTATAATATGTGACACATTTAATTACAAGTTGATAATTATCAATCCGATTATTTCTGATTAAATATTTAATTATATGCCCTTTAAATTAACTCCAAAAAATTACATTAACCCCGCTAGGATTTTTACAAATTTAAATTTAATTAAAAATTTTTAAAAGGTCAAATATACAATTTGAGTCGTTTCCTGTTCCCTTATTTACTAATTTTATCACAACATAAAAAATATTATGTCTTTTTATGTTTATACAACAAATACACAAAAACCCCCATAATTCCTACAACAACGATTAAATCAAGCACATGGAAATATCCCTTTAGAATATCCCATTTTGGCCCTAACTGAACACCAAGGTATCCTAATACAAAACACCAAGGTAATGAACCCAGAAAAGTGTAAATTATAAACTTTTTCAAATCCATATGTGCGATCCCTGCAGGAAGTGAAATAAAAGTCCTTACTCCGGGTAATACTCTGCTAATTAGCACAGCTTCATGCCCATATTTCTCAAACCATCCATCAGCCATCTCCAATCGATTGTGAGTTATAAGAATATATTTCCCATTTTTCTCCAGGAAAGGCCTTCCGCCTTTAAGACCAACGAAATAAGCTATTAGAGACCCAAAAAGGTTTCCCAAAGCACCTACTATTGTAATGCCTATCAGACTCATTTTGCCTTCATAGACAACAAAACCTGCAAAGGGCATTATAATCTCACTTGGAAGAGGGATACACGCACTTTCCAGAGTCATGCCAATGAAAACTCCCCAGTAGCCCAAAACTTCAATTAAATGAATTGCCAAATTACTTACATATTCAACTATACCAATCATTAAAAATCTACCTCATTAAACACACTTAAAAAAAAAGGGTAATTCAAATTTTACCAGTGCTCAACTTATCCAATAAACATACATGGGACAACTTCTCCACCAAAATATTATCTTCCACTTTCAGGACTAGAAGAGCAGATAATATTCCAACAATAGCACCGAAAAACACATCCAATGGATAATGAACACCTATGTATATCCTGGAAAACCCTATAACTCCTGCAAAAGCTAATAAAGGATAAATTAAACGATAATTTTTTCCTCTGAAATTAAGTTTGTATTTAAGCCCGATCACCATAGCGGCGGCAAAGGAGGATGCTGTATGGCCAGAAGGGAAAGAATAAAACTCGCTTTCTGAGACTAAAAGATCTACATTGGGTAAAGTAATGAACGGCCTGGGTTCTGCTATTATAAATTTCAATAAATATACCACCACATTACTTACAAATAGAGCTGCCAAACCAAGAATAGCAACTTTTCTTCCTTTTTCCCCTCCAAATATAAACAAAAATCCACAAATCGCAGCCCACACAATGAAACTTCCAAAATTAGTAAGTAAAGGCATTATAAAATCAAATACATTGTTATCCATACCATGATTAATCATATAGAAAAGAACGGTATTTTGATTTAAAATTCCAGATTGTATAAAATCGTACATGAATATTTACTCCATTATTTCAATATTTAGGAATCAAAAAACTTTTTCCCATGTTTACTAAGTTCTTTGATTAAATTGTAGGGGTTATATTAAGTACTTATTCCAGAATTACACCCCAATCTTTCCCCAATAAAATTAGTAAAAATAAAAAAATGTTAAGAATGTTTAATTAAGGAGAAGATTAACTATATCTTATTAAAAAAAGAGGGAAATTTCTAATAAGTTATTTTAAATAGGATGCTCAAAGCCACGAATTGTATTATGTTAATGGAGAATAGTTCTATCAGGTGTTCTATGGCCTCCTCTAATTCACCGCCTCCTCCAACTGTAAAATTAAGTAGAACTAAAAAAACAGTGGCAGCAATATTTTGCACAAGAAGAACCATTGTAAAGAATAAAAGCCCTATGGTGAATTCAGATTTCATATCCTGGTAACTATTCCAGTAACAGGGTGTCTGTTTTAGCGTGAAAATTCATGAGTTATTTGAGTTTAATTTCACAAATAAATAGTTATCCAACTTTCTCTGATAAAAGTACAGTATAAAATTCCAACTATAGTAAAATGGAGTCTTAAGAATCGAAAGATTTATCTGTAATGAGATATAATATTTTATTGGCGAATAAAAATGAATATCCCATTAACTCCCGATTCAAAAGACCCTATTTGGACCTTGTTTGGCAAAGTAATTAAACTTATCGATAGTAGAACGTTCCAACAAGAATTGGCTCGAAACGGCTTACAAAGCATAGAAAGATATCAAACTATGCTAAAAATAAATTTATTGGCTTCATATTTTGATTTAGAAGTATCACATGTTCATTCTGAGGTAAAAAACCGGGAAAAACTCCGAAAATTCTTAAATATTGACAACCTGTTAACACTAAAACAAGTGAGAGAGGTTTATTCACGAAAAAATGAACAAAAATACCTAGAAATGGCATTAAAAACATTAAACAAACTGCAATTCAAAAAAATACATGGCCTTAAAACAGTTTTAATCGATTCAACAGCGTTAATAATTGATTTGAAATATAACGGGAAGTTCATTTCAAAGCAAACATGCCTGGACAAAGACTATAAAAGAGGCTATTCTACATCCAAAGGCCACTATGCTGGGTTCCAGATGACTTTAGCAGTAGAATATGAAACATTAAGACCACTTGCAATATTAATTCATCCTGGCTCACCGAGTGATACTAAAATATATGATGAAATAATGTTCGAACTAAAAAGAAGAAGATTACTAAGAAAAGGACAACTAATACTTGCTGATAGGGGATTTTACAGCGCCTGTAATTACTTAACCGGTATAAACAAATATAAAATAGTTCCTTTAATATTTCCAAAGAAAAAACCAACACTAGAAGTGTTAAAAGACAAAATAACCAACCCATTAGATTATTTTGACTACGAAAATAAGTCCGGAGAAATATACAAGAAACTAAGAGAACGATTATTCGAATTGCTTCCCAAATGGGAGGATTTCCGTCGAACAAGATGGAAAATCGAAAAAGTATTCCAATTCCTCAAAGAAGACTTAGGCTTAAGCCATATACATGCATATACACAACGATCAGTCTATAAAAAAGCCTACCTAAATGTACTTTTACTAGGAATATTAATATCCAACGGCCAAAACGAAATCCAAGAAATCTACAACTTGGAAAATTTTACATAAAACAGACACCCTGATTCCAGTAAATATAGAACAATCCTAATAATAGGCACATATTGGCTATTCCAACTCCAATAGCTGCATATTGAATGATGTTTAATAAACCAGGTTCAAGTATCATTTTTCTCACCAGTTATTTAATATCCAATTTTCTCCAAATATTTTCAAAAATTTCGTAATTTTCTTGCATTTTTGGAGAAAGAAAGTATAATTTGCCATAAGTATCTCCAGTAGGCTGAATCAAGTTATTTTTTTCTAAAATTTTAACATGGTGCCGTACTGTTTTATAATCTAAATCAAGCTCCTCTGAAAGTTGATGGGTGTTATATGGTCTATCTGCTATCATTTTTATTATTCTGGCCCTGTTCTTTCCACCCCTTTTGCCAGCAATTAACCACCAGAGTAACTTCTCCATAAGTTTACTATATGGAATACTGATATTAATTTATTTTGCATTAAAAAAATAGAAATAAGCTCAGTTCTAACCGTTAAAAAGCCAGCCCCGTTTTTTATAAATAAAACAAATTATTAGGGAACAACTAACCGTTAGTATGTTTTCTTTTTTGGCTAAGAATAATTAAAATGAGTTTTTGATATTGGGACTAAAAAAGTTAAAATAGTATTAATAATAATTATATAAAAAGATTGGATAATGAAGGTTACGCTGATGGAAAAATTAGTAAAATTCTTGCAGTATTATTAATTATTGTATCAGCATCGTTTGCTTATGTTTTAATTTTTGGATTATCTTTTGAAGGTAGCGAGACTGATTTCTATGTAACTCCCGTTACAGGAGATGAAAACATCTCCACATATAAAAATTCATGCTCTGAACTTAACGTATCAACTTTATTTGATTATAAAGCTTTAAACGACCAAATGGTAAAAGTAACAGGCCAAATATATAATAAAACAGAATACGTACAATTTGACAAAACACGAACTAGTCTAATAATCAAAGTTCCAGGGCTTTCACCCGAACCTTACATCCTAGCTTCATATACCGGCACCATACCATACAACATAAACGACACAATAACAGTTTACGGGAAATACGCCTACCCCACAGGTGTTGATTCACCCCCAGAATTAGCCAACAAAGGCCTAATAGACATAAGAGCAGGATATATTGAAAAGTATGAATAAAAAAAAATGTTAGTTTTTTTGTCTTGGGGTGGAGAACTTACTGATAAATTTCAATGAATATGGAATAATTAAGTAATAATTTTGTCATATTTTTTATATCGAAAATAGTTCTAAATGTTGCACATTTATTACAATTTATAATTATCATTAATTATCATCCATGATTAAATATTTATCTATACATCTTCAAAGCAAAATTAAAAAATT
>Ga0334901_1001849_pt1 | contig 20093 bp, 19 predicted proteins | sample GraSluR3_MG_3_FD_207216 | JGI IMG/M metagenome (GOLD analysis project Ga0334901, IMG submission 207216) | Sludge microbial communities from methane-producing bioreactor in Wageningen University, Netherlands - Granular Sludge_15_08-R3 | ecosystem: Engineered > Bioreactor > Anaerobic >... | reverse complement strand
GAAGTTCAAAGACTTAGAAAGCATGTGGTCCTCTGTCCCGGAATTATATCATCAAAAATCGATCACCTATCGTAAGTATAGGTGAATTATTATTAGGAGAAAGCATGTGGTCCTCTGTCCCGGAATTATATCATCAAAAATCGATCACCTATCGTAAGTATAGGTGAATTATTATTAGGAGAGAAATCATGAGACGACTTTCTATTTTGCTCATACTGCTTTTACTCGCACTCATGAGTGGTTGTTATAGTACTTCAGATATTGATGTAATTATGCAGAATCGTCCTACAGGCATGCCCTTAGCAAAACGGGGTTCTGTCTTAGAGGTAGTATCACCCGCAGAGATTCTCATTGAGGCCTATGGGGAGTTTTACGGTTCAGGCAAGACCCTTCGTGCTATGCAGAGGGATGTTGATGAACAAGGAACAGATCAGGCACTTCTTGATGCACGACGAACCAGTATTTATGTATTATTATTCGAAGGATCGGATCCTCTATTAACCACGAGCAGGGAACGGACCCTGTTTCAGCAGCACAGCTCATTCTTCTATAACCCTGAAACATTGCGCCGGTATATTACCTACGAAGACACACAATTCAAATCAAGGATATATTTTGATGAGAAAACCGCTATCCGGGTAGTTAAACGGTTCAAAGTTCATAAAGATAGATTACTTGAAGATCTGGTTGAACGTCGCATACTCGTCTCACGAGATACACTTATGAGTACTTTGGGAAACCCGATAATAATGGTGATGCCCGAAGCTGAAACAAATCAAAGTCCATTGGAAGTACTCGCAAGTGACAACGTCGCAAGACAAGCAACTACGGTTATTCAAAGTTACCTCACATCTAAGGGATACGAAGTTGTGGTTCCTGAGCAATCGGCAGAAATTGCTGGGATTGTAAGTGCTCAGCACATGCTGCAAGGAGCTCAATCCGATTATGCCTATGAATTAGCACTCTCTATTGGCAGCGATATCTATCTTACTGTTTCAGGATATTCAGAGGGAGCTTCATACGGCACCTCCCGATATGTTGCCACTGTAAATGCATATGAAACTACCACCGCTCGATTACTCGGTTCAGAGACCGGATACAGCAAGGAACGCAAAGGTGATGTCATGGTCTCCGTTGAAGAGGCTCTGAATTCCGCTGTAGACATGGTCATGAATCGAATTATGAACTATTGGAAAGAAGACATCTCTAAAGGCGTCCAATATAAAGTAATTGTGAGCCTGCCGGCAGGTTTAGATGCGTATGATATCGATTCAATGCACATAGCATTCATGCATGCAGTAAAGGATGTTGCGAAATCATCAAGAGAATTGATTCTCACTCAGGAGACCATGGATTATATTCTATGGGTAGATCCAGTCACCTACGACCGAGCATTGCTGGTGTATCAGTCGTTAAAAAGGGCTTTTGAACAATTTGGCACCGGTGCTGTACTGGAAAGATCCTCGATGAATCGCAAACTGATGCAGCTCACGATAAATTATTGATCTCAGAGGAGACCGGGCATATGAAGAGAAATCAGACGATTCGCCTCATGAGTTATTCCTTCATAATTCTTTTGCTTATTTTAATTATGGTAGGGTGTACTGTGCTTTCGCAATCAGCGTCTATTGAGAACGAATATAGAGCAGGAGGTATTCCTGAATGGTATCGCAGTGGTTCAATCGATGGTTATCCTACCCAGGAGTACCTCATTGGTACTGGTGAGGGACTCTCATTAGAAGATGCTATAGCTACGGCTCAAGCAACCATAGCAGGACAACTAAAAGTATCTGTCGATTCAACTATCGAATCCTTTAGGAAAGAGACTAACAGTGATGGAACGATAAATTTCTTCGAAACATTTTCTGAAAGTTCCTCAATCACTATCTCTGAAACTATCAAGGGCTCACAGATTATCAAACAGGAAGAGGTAGACGGAACATATTACGTATTTGCGGCACTCCACATACAGCGATTTCTATCACAATTGCTACTTGAGCTGGGAGAAATTCAACTAGAAATAATCAACCAAATCTCTCAAGCCCGAATTGCCGCTCAACAAGGTCTCGTGTTAGTGGCTGTAGACCATTATACCTCTGCATACAATCAACTGGTGACCTATTATACTAAACGGGCATATGTGGAAGCTCTTGCTCCGAATCATGTACCAGCAAGAATCCAAAGTGCGCAGGAGGTTGTCTCTGAAATACGGGCATTACTTGGGGCAATACAACTCTATGTAATTTCAGGCGAAAACCAGCAGGCAGCGGTCGGCTCAGAACTTCCCGAACCGGTTGTTTTTCAAGTGAGGTATCTGAGTCCTACTGGACAGGAAATACCCGTTTCACGAATACCTGTTACTTTACGGGCAGCTGATCAATCATCACTCGGTCGCCATACCACCGATTCGCAAGGAATGGTCTCAATCACTGCACAGGCATTACCAACCACAGAACAGAGCGGAACGCTTCACGCTACGATGGATATGTTTGCCTTCATGGGTCCGTTGTCTTCCGCTATAGGACGTCCTGAAGTAACTGTTCACTATGCCATAGCACAACCTACTGAGGATCAAGTAATTACCCTCGCACTTTATGATGTTGGTGGAAACCGAATGCAAAACCTTGAACGAGCGGTAACACGGGAGCTGGAAAAAATTGGTGTTACAGTAACAACTGATAGTGATTGGCGTATGACTGGGGCCTGTCACATTATTTCGGAACAACAAATACCTTCATATCAGGGTACTCAGTATCTAGCTACGATTGAATTTGAGATAAAACTGAACAATCCCCACGGAATAGCTGAAAAACGAGTAAGTATCTCAAGTGGGGGAAGAAGTATGCTGAATGAACAAGATGCTCTACGAGCAGCGTGTGACCGACTTCGTATCGATACTAAAACACTTGCGAGCCTTATTGCTGAACTACCGTAGAAAAATGTTTTGCATAAAAAACAGCAATATATAACTTAGCAGTGCAGAGACTATCGGGGTGGTAATCCAGCCGATACTGATTTTTCCAAGAAGTCGATAGTTTATATTGCGCCATCCCCCTTTTATTAATCCAATGCCGAGAACCGCGCCTACGCAGGCTTGGGATTGCGACACAGGAATAAGCGGTATAGCAGGCAGGCCTACTGAAATAAAAAAGTCAGAAAGAACCGTTGAAGAAAATAGAAACAACACTAAGGCTGTCGCGAGTACTACCACAAATGCAGATACTGGTGAAAGCTTAAAGAGATTATTCCCCACGGTCATCATAACTCGTTTCGAATAGGTAACGACTCCCACCGATATTGCCAAACCACCGAGAAGGAATAGTTGTTGTTCACCGGAAAGAGAGATAAAAAAGAACTGTCTTGCAGGCAGATCTATGGCTTGAATAAAAACACCCATGACGTTCGCAATATTATTTGCACCGAGAGCGAACGCTCCAAATGCTCCAGCAATCAAAAGTCCTCCACGTGTATAGCGATCAAGTAGAAGCAGATGAATGGTCGATGAGTTAACCATACGCCGGACAAGAAGAAACAGCAATGCTGCAAACACTCCTGCAAGGATTGGTCCATACACCCAGGTTCCAACTATATTTGTAAGCACCCGAATATCTGTTGATTTCCCAGTAAAGAAGTTCCATCCCAATATTGCCCCTACAATAGCTTGAGAAGTAGAAACAGGCAGCCCTGAACGCGTCATCCACAAAACCGTTACCGCAGCACTCAACGAAAGAATAAAAGCACCAGAAAGTTGGTCAACCACGCCCAGTGAACCAAGTCCGTGAGAGGCACCGCTTCCTCCGAATACCGCCCCAAAAGTAATAAAAAGACAGCAAATAATGGCTGCAGTACGAAACTTGACCATCTTGGTGCCAACCGCAGTACCAAAAATATTAGCTGCATCATTTGCACCGAGAGACCACCCCATGAAGAGCCCACTCGAAAGAAACAACAGTCCAGTCATGGGTTCAGCTCTCCTATACCATTCGCTTCACTGCGTATACGAGAAGATTTTTAGAAATATCTTCGGAGATATCCGACAAACTGGCAATCCGGGCACAGACATCACGTATCTGCATTCTGTTAGCCAGGTTTGGAATCTCTGAAGATTGAAACACTTTTCGTACAAGAGCCTCTTCTAATGCATCTACCTCCTTCTCATAGAACACTACACGATACACATGCTCTTCTACTGCTTTCGTATGCGAAAATAATGCACGGACCGCAAGCATCAGGGATTCAACCGCTTTGGTGGAATATTCACACATAAGGAGAAGTTCTTCCCGAATACAATCGGGAAGATCGGGAGTTTCCATGGATAATTCCAAGAGAAGACGCTTAATAAAATCGAGGATATCATCGAGATCATCCATGAGCATGTAAACATCACCACGGGTATCCGGAATGAGCATGAATGCATAGAGTTTATACTTGATGTCCTTGAGGTCCTGATCACCTTTCCGCTCAATTTCGGTAACTTTTTGAATTCGTTCATTGAATGAACTCTGCCTACCCTGTAGATAATCCTTCATAGCCTCACCAAAATGAAGACTCGCTGCAGTTATCTGCTCCAGGTAGCGCTCAATGTCTTCCATGAGCTCTTTACTCTTATTGGTAAAGACTTCCCATCCTTTTCCTTTCATTGATTACCTCCAAAAAATATCGAGGGCAGGTTTAGGATGCTATGATACCAACAGATTAAGTGAAAAGCAAACAATCAAGGTAAAACTTCCTTTTCAATTATACAAAAGCTTGATAGGATAGAACGTACCTTATTACACAACAGTTTCTTTAAGGAGGAACATATGAAGAAAATGCTTGTTTTCGCTCTCGTGCTCTTGATGGGTGCAGCAGTCTTCGCCGGCGGTGCACAGGAAACCGCAGTTCAGGACGACACTCCCACCATTCGATTGCTAACTGATGCTACAGGTATTGATGATAAATCATTCAATGCTGCTGCATGGAGAGGAATCGTAGATTTCTATGGTGATACACTGGATAATACTGCTAACCGTGGGAAATACTACGATGTGGTTACCGCTCAGACCCAGGACATGTATATTCCTAACCTCATGCAGGCTGCAGATGAAGGATATGATGTCATTATGGTCACTGGTTTTACATGGGCAGATGCCCTTTCTGAGGTTGCTCCTCTATACCCGGAACAGAACTTTGTTATTGTTGACGTTGACTGGGTGGGCCAACCCAATGTAATGGAGTTCATCTACAGTGAAGAGCAGGGCTCATATCTTGTTGGAATGGCAGTAGCACTGCAGGCAAAAGCAGAAGGAGTTGCCAATCCAAAGTTTGGATTCATTGGTGGAGTTCCTGGTGCAGTCATCACCAAGTTTGAAATGGGTTATGTGCAGGGAATTCTCTCTGTCTTCCCGAATGCAGAAATTGTCGACTACTATGCAAACGACTGGGGTAAACCGGAACTCGCAAAAGCACAGGCTAAAAACTGGTACGATGGTGGTGTTTATGCTATCTTCTCTGCTGCTGGTGGAACTGGAAACGGAACCATTGCACAGGCTAAAGAGTATCGCTTGCAGGGTAAGAATGTATGGGCAATCGGCGTAGACAGTGACCAGTTTGAAGATGGTCTCTATTCCGGCAACAAGTCTGCAGTACTCACTTCCATGCTTAAGAAAGTTGAAAACTCCTCAATCTACTGCTTGAATGCAGTGAAAGACGGAACCTTCAGCGGTCAAGTTGTGAGAATGAACATGGCAGACGATGGTGTTGGTTATTCTACCGCCAATCCAGAGCTGAAGCCTGAAGTTGTTTCAGCTGTGAATGCTGCTAAAGCAGACGTTATCAGTGGAAAGATTAAGATTTACGGAACCTACAAGGAAGCATTGGCAGCTGGTGCTGTTCCTGCAGGCCTTGCAGCTCTTGATGACTAATCATTCAATGAGTATGTAAAAGAAAAATTCCGAAGGTGCGCCGAAAACAGGCGCACCACTTCTATCCGGAAAGTTTATCCAAAAGACTAGACTCTCTAGACGGAAGAATTTTGGGAGGTACGATTGTGGAACATGCCATTGAAATGATCGGCATCACGAAAACCTTTCCCGGTGTTATAGCAAACGATAATGTTACTTTAGAAGTAGCAGCCCAAGAGGTTCACGCACTGCTCGGTGAAAACGGAGCAGGCAAATCGACGCTCATGTCTATTCTTTTTGGTGCCTATAATGCCGACAGTGGTACAATTCGTATTCACGGAAAAGAGGTCAACATAAAAGATCCGAACGTGGCTACAGAATTGGGGATAGGCATGGTACACCAGCATTTTAAGCTGGTTCACAACTATTCAGTAACTGAAAATATAGTACTGGGTATGGAACCGAAGAATCGATTTGGCGTACTCGATATTAAAAGTGCTGAAAAGCGGGTCGCTGCCCTCTCCGATATGTATGGCCTTCGAGTAAATCCATCTGACCTCATAGAAAACATCACAGTCGGGGCACAGCAGCGCGTTGAAATTCTTAAGACGCTCTATAGAAACGCAAATATCATTATTTTTGATGAACCGACTGCCGTACTCACTCCTCAAGAGATTGACGAACTTATTGAGATTATTCGACGCCTCAAGGCAGAAGGGAAAACTATAGTACTCATAACCCATAAGCTTAAGGAGATAAAAGCTGTTGCTGACCGATGTACCGTTCTGAGACGTGGAAAGTATATCGGCACCGTAGATGTAGAATCTGTAACCGAACAGCATCTAGCTGAAATGATGGTAGGACGTGCTGTCCAATTTGAAATAGAAAAGGCTCCTGCAAAACCTGGAGAAGTTGTGTTCTCTATTCAGAATCTCTCCGTAGCGGATAGTCAAGGCCACATGAAGTTGAAAAATTGCTCAATAGATGTACATCGGGGAGAGATTGTCGGTATAGCTGGTGTTGATGGTAACGGACAGACAGAACTGCTCTATGGACTGTCTGGACTTGCACCGGTGGCAGAAGGGAAAATTCTATTAAATGGTAAAGACATAACGAATGCAACCATTCGTGAACGCATAGAACTGGGACTTGGCCATATACCGGAAGATCGACAGAGGCATGGATTAGTCAGTGATTTCAGCATTAGCGAAAACAGTGCACTTAAGAATTATTACTTGCCACCGTACAGTAAGAAATATGGAATCTTGGATTACGCTAAAATGGATGAAGATGCTGCACAACTTATTGAGCAATTTGATATTCGTGCCGGCAGAGGCGTGAAAACCTCAGCAGGCAGTCTTTCTGGCGGAAATCAGCAGAAAGCTATTGTTGCAAGAGAAATTCACCTTTCACCACATGTTCTTCTCGTCGCTCAGCCGACACGAGGATTAGATGTCGGGGCTATCGAGTATATTCGTCACCGAATTTTAGCAGAGCGGGACAAGGGAAGAGCAATTTTACTTGTTTCGTTCGAGTTAGATGAAATCATGAATCTCTGTGATCGGATCGCAACCATCAGTAAGGGAGCAATTGTGGGAATATTTAATCAGGACGAAGTTACAGAACGGGAAATCGGCATGATGATGGCTGGTTCCAAGCGAACGGGAGGAGAGGCATGAAGTCAGAAACTAGACAGGAACCTTTATCCACCCGCATGCTGAGATCGGATGGAGCAGTATCGGTGTTGGTAGTGCTTCTCGGATTCCTCGTAGGAACCATTCTTGTAGCACTTGTCGGCAGAAACCCCCTAAACATGTACAAAGCTATTCTTCAAGCTCTTTCCGGCTTTAATATCGACAATGGGAAAATGAATGTCCGGTACATTGGGGAGACACTTAACTACTCTGTTCCATTTATTCTTTGTGGATTCTCCATGGCATTTGCAGCTCGAGCCGGCCTATTCAATATTGGAGGAGAGGGGCAATATATCATGGGAATGACCGTAGCTACGGTTATCGGTCTTCTTGGACCTTCAATCACAGGCATGCACTGGATTCTAGCGATTATCGGTGCAATGCTCATAGGTGCATTCTGGGGTGGAATTGTAGGTATATTAAAGGCTAAATATGAAGTTTCTGAGGTTGTGTCGACAATTATGCTGAATTATGTTGCATTATATCTTTCCCGAATCATCTCGCTGCAGCTCCCCGGAGCTTCAACCTACAGGACTGGAAGTTTTCCAGAAACAGCACTTCTAAACAATGGCTTTTTTAAGACAATAACTAACAATTCCATGTTGAACAACGGATTCTTCCTCATGATAATTGCTGTGGTAGTCTATTGGTTTATCATGGAAAAAACCAATCTTGGCTTTGGACTTAGAGCTACAGGCTTCAATAAGGAGGCTGCACGATGCAGCGGTATTCCTGTTGTACGGAGCATTGCAATTTCTATGGCTATTGCTGGTGCTTTTGCCGGATTGGCTGGTGGAATCGTAGCACTCGGTTCATTCAACTATGGACGAATTCTCTCAGGAATGGATAATTACGGGTTCAATGGTATTGCAGTAGCTCTTGTGGGAAATAACACTGCCATAGGAACCATGCTCGCAGGGTTCCTCTTTGGACTACTTAAAAACTCCCAGGCACTCATGCAAGGAAAGCAGATTCCAAAAGAGATTACGTTCATTATACAGGGCTTAATTGTAGTATTTATCGCACTCAGATCTGCTATAGCCATCTACTTTGCATGGCGAAATAAGAGACAGTTACAGAAGGAGGTACTGGCGAAATGAGTACCCTAATTGGTATGATTCCTTCAATTTTGATGATTGTCTCCCCTATTCTGATTACCGCAGTAGGTGGAATGATTTGTGAAAAATCCGGTGTGGTTAACATTGCTCTCGAAGGCCTTATGGGTGTTGGAGCATTCGCTGCTGCTGCTGCACACGTGCTCATGGAAGCTGCTGGTGTTGGTCTTCCCTCCATCTGGATTTCTTTGGGTATTGGAGCTCTCATAGGAGCCACATTCTCGCTAATTCATGCTTTTGCCGCTATTAATCTGAATGCCGACCAAACCATCAGTGGAACTGGAATAAACTTGTTGGCTGATGGTGTTACCATTTTTGCAGCCCAAATTTTATTTTCTGCCGATAGAACTAAAGAATTCCGTATGGGGATGCAGACCGATGGTCTGGGAGTGTATCCTACCGCATATATTGCTTTAGTTGTTGTGTTGCTCGCATGGTTTGTGCTCTACAAAATACCGTTTGGTATGCACCTGAGAGCTTGTGGAGAACACCCTCACGCTGCAGATAGTGTAGGAATCAATGTGCGACGAATTCGATATATTGCAGTACTCACCAGTGGTTTACTTGCTGGATTAGCTGGAGGCTGTATTGTTCTTACACAGACTATCCAGTATACGTCGAACACCATTAATGGACGTGGATTTATTGCACTAGCAGCAGTATCGTTCGGAAGGTGGAGACCTATAGGTGTTACATTTGCTGCTTTCCTATTTGGAACCGCACAGGCTTTTGCAATTATCGCAAATAATTTCCCTGCATTGCGGGTGCTGCCAACCGAAGTCTTTAACATACTTCCTTACGTAGTAACATTAGTGGCACTTGTAGTATTCAGTGGAAAGAACTATGCTCCTCGAGCTAATGGTAAACCATATATTAAAGGAGCCTCCTGATGACTCCTCATAACAGGGCAGCACTCGGAGATATTGCTAAAACGGTTCTGCTGCCGGGAGATCCAGATCGGGCTGCCTGGGTTGCCGCAGAATTTCTCACCGATGCACGCGAAATCACACAAGTTCGAGGAATGCGCGGGTTTACTGGAATGTACCAGGATACTGAAGTGTCCGTAATGGCCAGTGGTATGGGAGGCCCTTCTGCCGGCATTTATAGTTATGAACTCTTTTCTGTTTATGATGTTGATCGTATTATTCGTATAGGAACCTCTGGAGGCCTTGTAGAGTCCGTCGCAGTTGGCGATGTCGTCATTGCTATGACGGCGAGTACCGATAGTGCGTGGGCTCATCAGTACAGGCTGCCTGGAACTTTGAGTCCTTCAGCAGATTTCAAACTGTTTGACTATGCTGTTCATGTTGCAAGAAAGCATGATATACCCTTCCATGCAGGAATGGTTTTCTCAAGTGATTTGTTCTCCTCGTATAATGCTCTCGGAGCCGACTCCTGGAAATCATGGGCAATGTTAGGAGCCCTTGTTCAAGATATGGAAACCTATGCTCTCTATTGTACCGCTGCTTATGTAAAAAAGCAGGCGTTATCGCTACTCACTATGACCGACAGTTGTGTAACTGGCCAAGGTCTGGCAGATGCAAAGCGTCTATCAGCGTTACAGCCTATGATAACTATTGCTCTCGAAACTGCCCGCATGTGAGGAACCCAGCATTATGTCCAACAACCCTATACTATTGTTTAATGAAACTATGCGTATACGATTTGCCTGTAAACGCTATAAGAAAACGCCTATTGACCCCCAGAATGTACACCAGATACTTGAGGCGGGACGGCTAAGCCCTACCTCATTTGGTCTAGAGGGTTGGCACTTCCATATTGTTACATCCGCCACTCTGAGAACCCGTATGACTGAAGCCTGTTTTAATCAGGAATCGGTAGAGACTGCTCCGGTGAGTGTAGTAATCACAGCAAAAACAGCTTCATCTTATGATCCCTACGGTCAGTTCGTACGAGAAAGAGGACAGCGATTCCCAGGGACATTGCAAGAATTCATTGATGATTACAAAGGATATTATCAATTTCTCAAGGATAATGAGCGACTTGACTGCTGGTCCCGGTCACAATGTTATATTGCTGCGGCGAATATGATGCAGGCTGCAGCAACAATTGGTATTCAGAGCTGTGCAATTGAAGGGTTTGATGAATCAAAAGTAGCTCCAATTATCAACATTGATAGTGCAATCTGGCAGGTTGCTCTCATTATAACATTCGGGTACCCGGATGAACCAATTCGCGAAAAAATTCGCGTGTCATCTAAAGATGTAACAACGTTTCACTGATCTGGACTGGTACTTACTTACGGTAAGCAAGAAAAAGCCCTATCCAGCAGAGCCCAGAATCTCGCAGCATCAGCATCAACTCCCACCAGCACTGCTCCAAATTCAGAGGGAACACTTGCTATCGTCTTACCATATGTCTCCTGATCATGAAGTTCTACTCGAATATCGTGACGTTCTAAAGTAAATAGGGAGGGGTCGGCTACATAGGCGACACAACAGGGGTCATGCATCGCTGGATAATCACTCCCGTGCACACGGCATGCTTCCCGATAGTTCGTCATAGAGGCGTTGAACATGGCTGCCGATTTGGAGGGAAGTTTCCCATACCGAGCCGCCTGTAAAGCATCGAGCTGCACTTTCAGTGTAACATCGAGCCCCATCATTACTAGAGGTGCTCCACTTGAGAATACGATATGGGCTGATTCTGGATCGGCAAAAATATTGAACTCGGCATAAGGAGTTCTATTCCCTTTGCCCATTGACCCACCCATGAGCACAATGTTCTTCACCAATTGTGGTAATCGAGGTTCTAATCGGATGGCCATGGCAATATTGGTCAAAGGCCCGGTTGGGACCAGCGTAATTTCATGTGGATGAGCCAACACCGTATCAATTATAAATTGAACTCCGTGTTTCTTTTCTGCTTTTTTTGTTAAAGGTGGAAATACCGGACCATCTAACCCACTTTCACCATGGATATCGCCGCCTACTACCTGTTCTCGAAGAAGCGGTCGATCCATCCCTCGGTAAACTGGGGCATCTTCTCCTATGAGTTGGCAGACATTGAGTGTATTTCGTAAGGTCTTATCACATATTTGGTTCCCGGCAACTGCCACAATCCCCATAATTTGGATCTCTTTAAGACCGGATGCCATTACAATGGCAACCATATCATCCTGCCCAGTATCGACATCAAGAATAATTTTTTCAGCCATCGGCTCCACCTCTATGCAAACGGATAACATCAGTATGCCAAAGAGCACAGTTCTAAGCAATAAGAGTTTTGATATTACAGCATCTCCTTGACTTTATTTATCAGACAATCCTATCATGGAGGCCTGAGAGGAGGTTTGTCATGCACACCAGACCGTTTGGTTCAAAAAAATCTATGATTTCTGAGGTAGGCCTAGGTACCTGGCAGATTGGAGGTTTCTGGGGAACCGTTGAAGATAGCACCGCAATGAAAATTCTCGAGACAGCTGTCGAGCAGGGAATCACCTTTTTTGATACATCGGACAACTATGGGAATGGACGGAGTGAATCATTTATCGGTAAATTTCTTCAAAATCATAAAGATTCACTATATGTAGCTACCAAACAAGGTCGCAACCCAACTCCAGGTTGGCCGGATAATTTTAAGCCGGAGGTTATGGTTCAACATGTTGAGAATTCGCTTTCAAGACTAAAATTAGAGCAAATAGACCTATTACAGCTTCATTGTCTACCTCAAGAAGTTTTAGAAGATGGAACCGTTTTTGAAGTATTGCGAGATTTAAAAAAACAAGGAAAGATTGCCGACTTTGGTGCAAGCGTTGAATCTGTGGAGCAAGGCCTTACCTGCTTAAAACAAGAGGGACTTGCATCACTTCAGGTCATTTTTAATATCTACAGACAGAAACTCATTACAGAGCTTCTTGGACAGGCACAGCAACAAGGTGTTTCCATTATTGCCCGTATTCCACTGGCTAGTGGATTACTCTCGGGGAAAATGACAAAGGATACGAAATTTGCTGAAACCGATCACCGAAATTTCAATCGTGATGGAGCAAAATTCAATGTAGGTGAAACGTTTGCCGGAATTCCTTTTGAAACTGGGGTTGAAATTACTGACGAACTGAAAGCACTTAAACCAGAAGGTATGACGCTTGCTCAAATGGCCCTCAGATGGGTTCTTGATCATGATGCCGTATCGGTAGTAATTCCTGGGGCGAGCCGTCCCGAACAGGTTATTTCAAATGCTGCTATATCGGAAATCCCTCCCCTCTCTCCTGAATTACACAAGAAGTTACAAAATTTTTATCATGAGAAAGTTGCACAACACATTCGAGGACCGTATTAATATAAGAATAAAAAAAAGAGGTATGCCATGGTTCCCACACCAACAACTCACAATAACGCCAAACTGGGAGACATTGCGGAGAGTATTTTGCTTCCCGGAGATCCGCTTCGAGCAAAATATATTGCCGAGAATTATTTAGAAAACGCTGTATGTTACACACAGGTTCGAGGAATGCTTGGATTCACAGGAACTTATAAGGGTGTACGAGTTTCCGTTCAGGGAACGGGAATGGGTGGACCTTCAATGGGCATTTATGCTTACGAACTCATTCATGGGTATCAGGTAAAACGATTAATCCGTATTGGATCTGCAGGAGCGCTCCAGGATTCTTTACATGTTGGCGATATTATTGGTGCCAGTGCAGCCAGTTATGACACCGATTATTCGAGAAGCTGGAATCTCCCAGGTACCATAACTCCAGCGGCTTCTTTCTCATTATTACTTGCCGCAAAATTAGCTGCAGATAAGCGAGACCAACCCATAACTATTGGACCAATTCTTTCAAGCGACCAATTCTATACTCCAAATGGAACCGATGATCTAATCCCATGGAAGAGAGCAGGACTTTTAGCAGTTGAAATGGAAGCCGCATCGCTCTATTTGACTGCACAGGCGGCCGGCGTGGAAGCAGTCTGTCTCCTCACCGTTACTGATTTACCCTTTACAGGCGAACAACTGTCAAGTGCTGACCGGGAACAATCACTCGACACCATGATTCGACTCGGTTTGCAAGTTGCAATAAGTACCTCAATGTAGGAAACACGTGAAAAATCAAACTCCGAAACCACCAGAACAGATTTCTCATAGAATGTTGTTTTGGACTCTCTTCTCCAGAACTTTCTTACTCAGTGCGTTCACTGTGGGAGGTGGATATGTAATCGTTCCGCTCATGAGAAAAACCTTCGTTGAAAAACTAGCTTGGATTGAAGAGAGCGAAATGCTCGACCTTATTGCTATAGCCCAATCATCTCCGGGACCTATTGCAGTGAACACCTCCATTCTTATTGGATACAAAATTGCCGGTGTTCCCGGAGCACTGATAACTTTGTTTGGAACGATTCTTCCCCCACTTATTATCCTCACATTATTTAGCTACGTGTATCACATTATTCGAGACAATAAGATAATGAGAGCCCTGTTTTATGGTATGAGTATAGGAGTAGCTGTTGTCATTCTTGATGCTGTAACCAGTATGGCAACAACGATAGTGTCTAAAAGAAAAATCCTTCCAGTATTCATGATGATTGGAGCTTTTATACTAGCAATAACACTCAACATACATATTGTGGTAATAATTCTCTCTTGTGCAGCAATTGGCATCTTAGTAACATTATTGGCTTCCTGGCGAGAACGCAAGAATCAAAACGCGGGAACAGCACCATGATGTACTTTCAGCTGTTTTGGAGTTTTGTGCAAATTGGATTGTTGAGCTTCGGTGGGGGATATGCTGCACTACCACTTATTCAACAGCAGATTGTTACAATACGCGGTTGGTTGACACTCCAGGAATTTACAGATGTTGTCACCATCTCTCAGATGACTCCAGGTCCAATAGCTCTCAATGCTGCATCGTTTGTGGGTTCTCAACTCTTAGGTATTCCTGGAGCTATTATTGCTACGATTGGTAATGTATTACCATCACTAGTTATAGTCCTTATTCTTGCATGGTTCTACTTTCGCTACAGGAGTTTAAAACTGATTCAAGGCATGTTGTATGGATTACGACCGGCAGTAGTCGCACTCATTGCATCGGCCGGGTTGTCCATACTGTTTCTTGCACTATTCAATCGCCCAACACTTCCAGAATCTCTGCATGAGGTTTCATGGTTCGCCGTGGTATTCTTTTGCTTAGGATTTGTGTTTATGCGAAGAAAAAAACCGAATCCAATCATGATAATACTCGGATCTGGACTTGTGGTTGTGGTAGTATATTTATTGGGCATACCCATCTAGAGAATTTTACAGAGGATAGAGCGAGGTGGAGACATGAATAACAAGGATATTATCGTAGTGTATGGATCAGATGCACGTACGATGACTCGTACACTCATCGAGAACATTCCGTTAGAAGACATGGTTAATCATGATGCACATATCGTACTCAAACCAAATCTTGTGGTTCCGAGACCCGCCTCTGAAGGAGCTACCACACATCCTGAAATCGTACAGACTCTCATTGAAATTCTACAGGAACGAGGATTTTTTAACCTATCTATTGTGGAGAGTGCCTGGGTGGGAGCCTCAACCAAAGAGGCCTTTCGTGTCCATAAATATGATGAAATAGCTAAACACTATAACGTAAATCTTATTGATGTAAAACACGATTCCTACCAATCAATATCTGCTCATGGGTATTCAGTTGAAATGTCACAAAGCATTATGAAAACTGATTTTCTTATCAGCCTTCCTGTGCTCAAGGGACATTGCCAAACTATGGTTACCTGTGCATTAAAGAACATGAAGGGCTGTATATCTGACGCTTCAAAACGAAAATTTCATGCTTGGGGTCTGCATGAACCTATTGCTGCCCTCAACACTATTCGGTCTGCAGATTTAGTGATTGTTGATAGTCTGGAGGGCGATCTGGATTTTGAGGAAGGGGGTAATCCTGTACAGACAAACCGTATGTTCGCAGGTATAGACAGTGTCCTTATAGATACGTTTGGTGCAAATCTGATGGGCTTTGATGCATCAGAGATACCTTATATACAGATTGCAGAGCAATTCGGTATAGGCTCTACTCATCTTGACGAGGCTAACATTTTTGAACTGAATGCCGATACAACCGGTGGTTCAGCACGACCATCCGGCAAGGTAAAAGAACTAGCAACGCATACGATACCTTCCTCTGCATGCAGTGCCTGCTACGGGAACCTCATTCACGCTATTGCTCGTATGCAGGATCACGGAACACTCCATCAGTTACGACGTAAGGTCCATATTGGACAGGGGTACAAAGGGAAATCGGGTTGTGGAATTGGAGTTGGCATCTGTACCAGTGGATTTACCCATTCACTTCCAGGCTGTCCACCGAGAGCTCTCGATATGGTTCATTTTCTTGAACGATTATGTATCTTAGAATAAAAATCCAATTCTAGGATTGTCATGACCTTTTCATCTCTATAGAATGGCGGCATGGAACAACGTACAAGTGGCCTACGCGAGATGATTAACCTCTATCGAGGTCTACCTAAACCTATCTATGCTCTCTTCTTTGCAACCATCATGAATGGATTAGGGATTTTCGTGTACCCTTTCATGGTCTTGTTACTTACACAGCATCTAGGATTCAGTGACGCGTGGACCGGTGCGTTCATGTCCCTCGCAGCATTAGCCTATCTGCCCGGTTCCTTTGTTGGCGGCAAATTAGCAGATAAAATCGGGAGAAAAAAGGTCATGGTGTATGGCCAGCTTCTTGCAAGCTCCATGTTTATTGTCTGTGGCTTCCTGGGAAAATCACACCTTATTCCTCTATTCATATTCTTCCATCTTATGTTTGATGGAGCTACAGATCCTGCTAGATCTGCGTTGATGACCGATGCAACTACTCAGGAAAACCGGCAGGTGAGTTTTTCTTTAAACTATCTAGGCTATAATATAGGGTTCTCCGTTGGGCCACTTATTGGTGGGTTCCTTTTCTACAGGGCTCCTCAATGGTTGTTCTTCGGTAATGCCATTGCAGGGTTTGTCGCTATTATCTTTGTTGCTTTTACGGTCCCCGAATCCATTCCTGACCAAAAGGCAATCGAGGCAAGTTATAGTTCAGACTCAACCGAACGGGGACATCCCGGCAGCTGGTTACAGGCTATGCTTTCACGACCACGATTATTACTTCTTGCTGTCTGTATCACTTTTTTTAGCTTCGCATACAGTCAATCTCTCTTTGCACTACCGCTATACACTACTCGACTGTATGGTGAAGCTGGAGCAACATTATACGGTTCGATCATGAGTTTAAATGCGATAGTGGTTGTTCTTAGTAATGCATTTCTCGTCATGGCATTACGTCGGTTTCATCCGCTTCGTAACATTGCCCTTGCAGGCATACTCTATGCTGTTGGATTTTCCTGCCTTGGACTTGCACAGCAACCTATCTGGTTTTATGTTCTTGCAACAATATATACCTTGGGTGAAGTAATAGATGCTACAAACACCCAATACTATATTGCAAATAATACTCCCATGAGCCACAGAGCCCGATTCAGTGCTATCCTACCCGTAATTATGGGAACAGGACACGCAATAGCACCGCTGATCGGCGGGCAGGTCAGTACGCGCTACGGACTGGAAATTCTCTGGATTCTTGTGGGTATCACAGCAATTGTAGGTACAGTAGGAATCCTCATCCTCTACTGGACCGAGCCACAGGAAAGTAAAAACTCTTATAAAAAAATTGTAGACAATTCAACCATAGAATAGTGACATTTCTGTAGGATATTGCAAGCCTTTTACTATTAATTACATTTTTAAAAACAATCTTGTATTTTCAGACTGATAAAAAAGTTACGTGAACTGGTTTAGCTTAGACAAAATGCACAGAATTGTGTTAAGACTACTTTACATAATTTGTAATCAACTCTATTGTTATAACATGGATGTAGGAAAAGCGATACGAGATTTGAGAGTCAAAGCCGGATACTCACAGGATAAACTTGTTGGAGAAACGGGAATATCGCGTAGCCAGCTTTACTTTATTGAATCTGGAAGATGCGTACCGCGAGTTGAAACCATGGAAAAGATTGCATCTGTTTTGCACATGCGAGTTTCTGATATTATTTTGTATGCGGAAAATCAATACCCTTCAAAATCATAATTAAAAGAGACTACTAAAACAGTAAGACAGGCCCATGGAGAAAGACCTTGATTCGTGGACAAAAAGGGAGGGAAGAAGGAGCTTCTCCATAAAAGGAAATACCGGCTCCTTCCTCGGTTCTGTTACCGTAGTGGAAAAATCGCCCATATATGCGGTGACATACGACAAAAGGCTGCCGTTTACGTTTTGAACGAATCCGGCAGCCTTTCTTTTCACTATAACAATCTATCAGTCAATAATCTCTTCAATCATATCTTCAATCGAAGCCCCGGGTGCAACCATCGGATACACTTTGTTATCCAACGGAATCTCGCAATCGATTACCACAGGTCCCTCCAAGGCAATCGCCTGTCTCAAAACTGTCTCAGGATCATCAGTACTCCTCAAACGCATTCCTTTCACTCCGAAAGCTTGAGCCAGTGCGACCCAGTCAATTTGTGTATCCAGAGTTGTTTCCGAATACCGTTCTTCATAAAATAATGTTTGCCACTGGCGCACCATTCCCAATGTGTTATTATTCATGATTAAAATAATCACCGGTAGATTATAGCGGGCAATGGTCGCCAACTCGTTACAGTTCATCCTGAATGAGCCATCACCGGCAATATTCACAACACGTTTTTGAGGGCTTCCAATTTGTGCTCCTATTGCTGCTCCGGTACCGTATCCCATAGTTCCTAATCCACCTGAGGTAAGAAATCGACTTTTCGGAGTATGCCTATAGAACTGTGCAGCCCACATCTGATGCTGCCCGACTTCGGTAACCACAATCGCGTCTTCAGGCATTTCATGAGCTAACGTACGAATTATTTCCGACGGCCGTCGTGTTTCTCCGGCAATCTTAACAGGATGTTCAACCTTCCACTTAGCAATTTGCTGCATCCACTCTGCATGTGCTAAAGGCTTTTCCAGCATGCTGTTAAGCTTTTTCAGAACCACCTTGATATCACCAATTACATGATGATATGTTGCAATATTCTTGTTAATTTCCGCTGGATCAACATCAATGTGTATTATCTTAGCCTTCTTTGCAAACGCACTTGCCTTACTTACCACCCTGTCGCTGAATCTAGCTCCAATCACGACAAGCACATCACAGTTACTCACTGCAATATTGGAAACACGTGTACCATGCATCCCAATCATACCGGTGAATCGTTCATGACTGGCATCAATTGAGCCATTACCCATGAGAGAAACACCCATCGGAGTATCTACTTTCTCAATAAATGTGGCCAATTCTTCTTGTGCATGAGAGCGGATTACTCCACCACCGACATACAGCATAGGACGAGAGGAACTCTTTAGTAATTTTATGGTCCTTTCTAAAGCACTCTGTTTTACAGAGTCCTCATTAGGTGCATAGGCCTCAATAACCTCAGGGGTATAATCGATTACAGCTGATGTAATATCTTTTGGTACGTCGATGAGCACAGGACCGGGACGTCCTTCGCGTGCAATCCTGAAAGCATTTCGAATCGTTTCAGCAAGCACCTTTACATCCTTTACTATGTAGTTATGTTTCGTAATGGGCATGGTAATCCCGCTGATATCGACCTCTTGAAAACTATCCTTTCCTAGTAGTTGTGTAGGAACATTCCCAGTAAATGCTACTATGGGAATTGAATCCATGTATGCAGTAGCGAGTCCGGTTACCAAATTGGTAGCTCCAGGTCCGCTAGTAGCAAAAACTACCCCTACTTTACCCGTAGAACGAGCGTACCCATCGGCTGCGTGGGAGGCTCCCTGTTCATGGCTCGTCAAAATATGGCGAATCTTATCCTGCTTCTTATACAAAGCATCGTAGATGTTGAGCACAGCGCCTCCAGGAAATCCAAATATTGTATCTACTCCCTGCTCTATGAGACACGTAATAATAATCTCAGCTCCGTTCAACTTCATGCGATTATCTCCATTTGCCAGTATTGAATACTGGGAATTTGTGCAGAACTATTGTCCTGCCGACAATTATCTATCTGCGAACACTGCTCCTGTCGCAGCACTAGTAACCTGCTTAGCATATCTGCCAAGATAGCCCGTAGAAATTGGGGGATCGGGAGCCCTCCACCCTTCCTTGCGCTTCTCAAGTTCCTGATCATCTACAAGTAACGAAAGGGTTCCTCCATCAATATCGATATCAATCAAATCCCCTTCTCTCACAAATGCAATGGGACCACCCTCTGCAGCTTCTGGAGAAACATGACCTATTGAGGCTCCTCGGGTAGCTCCACTGAATCGGCCGTCGGTGATCAAAGCAACATCTTTATCAAGCCCCATACCTGCAATA
>Ga0334901_1001846_pt1 | contig 20146 bp, 21 predicted proteins | sample GraSluR3_MG_3_FD_207216 | JGI IMG/M metagenome (GOLD analysis project Ga0334901, IMG submission 207216) | Sludge microbial communities from methane-producing bioreactor in Wageningen University, Netherlands - Granular Sludge_15_08-R3 | ecosystem: Engineered > Bioreactor > Anaerobic >... | reverse complement strand
CCCTAATAATTCCTTTTTTTGACAAAATCAAACCACCGCAATCCAAATGAGCCTTAATATTTTTTGCATTACCCACCATACAGCCTCGATTAGTTACCTCACTTTTATCACAAACAATCTTAGAAATAATCTGGCCACTACTATTTTCACCATCAAAAACAATTTTCGAACCAATATCAAATTTACTTCCCTCTCTAGCATAAACAAAAGAATTAAAATCAGCTTGGCTATTATCCCCTTTCAAATGACATTTAGGATACATCTTGATATCACCCACCGGTTTTACACAAATATAATTAGAAACAAAACTTCCCCCTTCCTCAACCACCACCGCTGTCTTTGGTCTTACCACCACCCCATTTCCCCAACTATGAACCATAGTATAAGTTAGTTTTGCCCCTTTCTTGACATAAATCTCTGTAATACCCAAATGTCTTGCCTCTTTCACTTCATCACCCATCAGACAACCAGTAATAATATTCATCTCCGAATTTTCCTCAGCCACAATTAAATTGTGAACTTTTTGACTCATCTTATTTTTACTAATAAATAAACAAGTTTGAATCAAATCTTTAATTTTTTCATCTCTTTGCGATCTCACAAAATAGCCCTCAAAATCACCTTCTGCCACCGCCTTAGTTTCATCATCTTTATTTTTAGCAATTAATTTCCAAAAATATTCTTTTATTTTAAATTTAACCAAAGCCTCGTTAATTCCCATTATCTCCACCCCTTCATGTCTACCAAAATTACACAACAAATCATTATTTTCAACCAAAAAACCATCACCATAACCCACCGAATTTAATTTTTTAGCATTTTTTTTCAAAAAATCAGCAACTTTCGTCATGTTTTTTACAATGAATACAAACTTTATAACCATTAGCATTAATTGTCGCCAGCATCTTTTTGGCTTCATCACAGCAAACTATCCGCCCATTAATCATTACATAAGCTATTTTTGTCTTCAAATAATTTAAAATTTGACCAGTATGAGTAATTACAATTGCCCCCTTACCTTCTTTAACCATCTTATCAATCTCTTTACCTACCACAGCTACATTTTCTATATCCACTCCCGAATCAGGCTCATCAAGCAACAATAAATCAGGATTTTGTAATCTCAGTTGAAACAACTCTGATCTCTTTACCTCTCCCCCCGACAAATTATCATTAACATTTCTATTCAAAAATTTATCGATATTGTATTTGTTAGTGTTTGCTTTTTTACCCAAAAAATCAACTATTTTTTTTAACTTAATTCCACTTAACTTTGGCGATTTTTGATACATCATTCCAATTCCCATTGTTGCCCTTTTATCAATACTTAAACCATTGATCTTTTTACCTTTAAAAATTATTTCTCCTTTATTAATTTTCAACCCACCAATTCCCATAATTGCCTTCAAAAGAGTAGTTTTGCCACAACCATTAGGCCCCAAAATAACAATCAATTCCCCCCTACCAAGAGATAAATTAACCCCTTTTAATATGTCGTGCCCATCCATAGACACAAATAAATCCTTAATTTTCAACATTAATCAATTATATCTTATTCTTAACCAATCGCCTATAATTTGATAAAATACTCAAGTATTCTTAACAATCTTGCTTGGATAGCCCTCCGCCAACTGGCGGATGGTAGAGTATTATTTGTTAACATATTGCTTGGATAGCTCAGTTGGTAGAGCATCCCCTTGGTAAGGGGAAGGTCCTGGATTCGAATTCCAGTCCAAGCTCCAAAATCAAAAGCGAAACTTTAGCGTAGGAGGGTTGGCCGAGTGGTTATGGCACTGGTTTTGAAAACCAGCGGGAGCAATCCCTCAGAGGTTCGAATCCTCTACCCTCCGCAACATTACCTCTTTATATTTGGTCGACAAGAAATTCTATTATTAAAAGCTAATCTACCACTAACATTACGATATTTTCTGTTTCTCGTATTTCCTGGCTCAGGCTTAAGTTGCCTCTTTTTAGTCTTATCTCTAAAACAAATCCGAGGCACAATATCCATCGAAAAACCAGGAAAAGCAACTAATCCTTCTTCCAAAGCCAAATCATCCCAATTTTTGTGACAATCAATCGCTCCTTCACCACTCGATTCCCCACACAACAAAATTAAATTAGCAATATCATCCGAACCATACAAAGAACGCGGTACTTTATGATGCAATTCTAATTTCTTATATTTTTTACCACAATCCCAACAATAGCCCTCTTGATAATCAAACAAAATTTCTTTATTTAAACGCCTCAAGGAAAAATCACTATATTTTTCATCTTTTTTATTTTTATATTTTTTTGTTATCTTAATCAATTCATCATCATTTTTAAAAATATTTTGACTAACAACCATTACCTCATCATCCATTTCCTCCAAAAAATTTAAAGTCGCCACTCTATCGGACCTACTATATTTCAAATTATTAAAAACTGTTACTCTACCAAACCTAACCAGCATATAACCCAAATCATGATATTCATACTTATCCAGACCAAAATTTATTTCATAATGCTCCATCAGACCAGAAATTCCCGAAGTTAAATAACCAGCATCATTAACAAATAAATCCGGCTTCCTATTATTTTTTTGCACCATGACAAAGCTCATGCATCGATTCTCTTCAAAATTCTCTTTAGTAAAAACCATTTATAAACCTATAACCAATTACATATATGTTCGTCAACTATCACTTTCTACATCACCTATATTATTCACCTTTCTTTTCATCATAACTAAATTATGTTAATCTTAATTAATATGAAAATCCAAATAACCGTCAATAATTTTGAATTAACTGATAGTATGAGATACCTAATTGAAGAAAAAATGTCCCCCAAAATAGACCAATTACTCAAAAACTTCAGTTCTGAGATGAAAACCGCCTCCGTCCACATAGAAAAAGAAAAACATGATATTTTTAAGGTTAATTTTGATATCAAGCTTCCAGGAAAAGAGCACATCTACTCAGAAACCAGACACAAAATCTTCGAATCAGCCATTATCGATCTCACTCAACAAATTGAAAGACAAATCAAAAAATATCGACAAGAATTAGTTAACTATTCTTTGGGCTAATTATGTTTACTTTTATTCCCCTCCTCTATCAACTCTACCAGGCCTACCAAAGTACCGATCTAAAATTTCAACCTCAACCAATCAGTCCTTCTGGCCAAGTCCTTTCTGCTCAAACAGAAACTCCCCCTTCCCCCACCATTACCCCCACTCCTCAACCACAAAATATCGGCGGTTTTGGTCAAGTTATCAATATCGCTCTAATTGGTGACTCTATGACAGAATTTCTTAACAATGAAAATTCTACTCTCAAAGATTCCCTTTCTCGCTATTTTCCTACTCAAATCTTTTATACTCCAAATTATAGCTTTCCCGACAAAACCATCGATTATGCTCGTGCTAGAATTAACGAAATTATTCAACAAAAACCCGATATTATTGTCCTAGAGTCTTTTGCTTATAATAACTATGGTAATACCCAAGAAGGCATCGACAAACAATGGCTTCAACTCGGTGCCATTACTACTGAAATCAAAAACCAACTTCCCAATACTAAAATCATCATTGCTACCACTATTGCCCCAAACTCTATTGAATTTGCCAAAGATTCTGGCTATAACTTCACTGCTATCGAAAAAATAGAAAAAACCAAAACAATCAAACTTTATCTTCAAAACGCTATTAATTTTGCTAATTCTCAAAATTTTTATTTAGCTAACACTTACAATCTCAGCCTTAATCCACAACAAGAAGGTTACCAAGAATTAATCAATTCCGCTGACAATATCCATCCATCATCATTAGGCCAACAACTCTTTTGCGACTCTATCGCCAAAACCATCTTCGACAACAAACTCTTTTAAAAAATTGAAGGTTAAATTTCAACAAATTCGAAAATTGTTTTTATTGAGTCTTGAACCTGCATCGCAGATTCACCAACGAAAATAAAAATAATTGAGAATTTGTATCTTGTAGTTCGTTTCTTGGTTATTGTTTCTTGTAATTTATTTGATAAAATCAGCTATGGCAAAATCAAAAAAAACACCACGCATTTTGATCGCTCTCGTTTGTTCAGTTTGTGGTGCCCAAAATTACCTTACTAGCAAAAACAAAACCAATACTCCTGATAAATTAAAATTTATCAAATACTGTCGCTGGTGCAAAAAGAAAACCGAACACAAAGAATCAACCAAGCTAAAATAAGAGAAAATATCTATATCTCCCCTCTCGAGAAATGCAATTTGGCTTGTAAATTGTGCTATACCCACAAACACAACAACATCCTCTCCAATGCTAAAATCCTTAATTTCATCAAAAGATACAAAAAATATATCAATTTAAAATCTATAATTTTTTGCGGTGGTGAAGTCTTTCTTTTACCCAAATTTACTCAATTAATAAACAAATTATTAGCCCAAAAAATTTTTATCACTATTATCACCAACGGCACCATCGATAAATTAAATGAAATAAATGACCCCAAAAACTGTCAACTCCTCGTTTCTTTTGACGGCCCCCAACCAATTCACGACCAAAATCGCGGTCCAGGTAATTTCCAAAAATCCAAAAAGTTTGTCAAACACGCCCTTGACCTAGGTTTCCCTGTCGAAATTATGTACCTAGTCACCCCCCAATCCTATAAATATCGACGATCTACGATCTATGATCTAAAAACTAATTTCGTTACTTTGAAGACGACCTCTTTCGATAAATCTTTACAAAACAAACCACTAACAATCAAACAAATCAAAACTATAAAATCAAAATTTAATTTTGGCTGTTTTCAGCTCAGTCTCCAATCAACTGGTGATATTACTCCTTGTTGTGAAATCCTTACTCCCTTAGCCAAAATTACCGATCCAGTTCCCCAAATTATAAAAAATTATAAAAAATTATTTGATACCTGCCTCAAATGTCAAAAATGTCTTGGCTGTCCTGCCTCTAATTTTCTCTGCGGTTATATTAAAGAACTTAGCGTCAAAAACTGTCAACAAGTGGTAAAATTACTCCAATGAATTTCAATACCTACTTTGTCAAAGAAAAAACACTCCAAAAATTACGACAATATTTTATTGATCATAATTTTCATGAAGTTGAAACTCCCACTCTCCAACCCCAAGTTCCTCTCGAGCCCAATCTTTATCCTTTCAAAACCACTTGGCAACAAAAAAACAAAGACTTCTATATGGCAATTTCTCCCGAAAGCGCCCTCAAAAAACTAATCGCCCAAGGTATTGGTAACTGTTTTGCTATCTCTAAAGTTTTTCGTGATCTTGAAGATACTGGCCCCACTCACAATCTCGAATTTTCTATGCTCGAATGGTATGAGATGGACAAAAATTATCAAGATATTATTACTCGCTGTCAAGATTTATTCCAAAAAATTTTTAATAACAACATCATAATATATCAAGGTCAAAAAATAGACATTACTCCCCCTTGGCCCCAAGCCACCCTCCAAGAACTTTTTCAAAAATATGCCGATATTGACCTTTCCCAAAATCTTGACACCAAAAATATTATTAAAACTGCCAAACAAAAAGGTTACAATACCGAAAATATTACTACTTGGGAGCCACTTTACACTCAAATTTTTATCAATGAAATAGAGTCGAAATTACCTCAAGATAGACCTTTTATCATCACCAACTACCCCACTATCATTTCCCCTCTTTGCCAACCCTGTCCCGACAATCCCAATTTTGCTCAAAGATTTGAATTTTATATTGGTGGTATGGAAATTGGTAATGGCAATACTGAACTAACCGATGGTCAACTTCTCGAAAAAAATTTCAAAAAAGAAAATCAATCTCGCCTCCAAAACAATCTCCCCACTCACCCTTATGACGAAGAATTAGTCAAAGCTGTTTCCCAATTACCTCCTTGTGCTGGTATTGGCATTGGCATCGACCGCATCGCTATGCTTCTGGCCAACACCGCCAACATCAAAGATGTCATCTATTTCCCCACGCTTTAATCCATCTGACGAATAATTTTTTTATCAGGATAAAAATATTTCCACAATTTATTAATTATTTTTTTTCTTTCTTTAAACATTTCTCCTTTTGGTATTTCAATTGCCTTTGCCACTTTTTCATCACTAGGAAAATCATCAGCATCCAACGAATATCTTAAGAGTTTTTTCAAAAATTGCTTTTGAGTCGATTTTAAAATTTCATTATTCTCGTCATTTAATATTTGAGTAATTTCTTCTTCTTTACTAACAAATAAAATCAAAATATTCATTGCCCTATTATATTTTTGTGAAAAAAACTGTTTACTTTTTTGTCCTTCAGAATTTTCCATTATCTCATCAAAAGTTAAAAACAATTTATTGTTCAATCCAAAGCGATGATACAAAACATCCTTTTCATAATCATTCAAAAACACAAAATTACTCCTACATGTTTTTTTTATCAAAAAAACATCTATTGCCTTATTACTGCTATCATCCTTTATCATAGATGATATCGTTCCTTGGCCTTGTATAGGGTTAATCACTTTATCCAAAGAAGCAACACCCTGACAAAGACCAATTCTTTCAGCCTTATTTAACATAAAGGGATTATATCACAAGATATCTTTCTATTTCTTTTTCCAATATTTCTCTACTAGAATCATTTCTCAAAACAATATCCGCTCTTTTGATACACTCCGCCACATTCTGCTTATTAACATCTTCATTTTTCATCTCCATCTTTTCTTGTTCCACAAATTCCTCAAAACTAATTTTATCTGTCTGACTTCCCCGTAGCACCACTCTCTCATACCTAATTTTAGGATCAGCATCAACTGCCAACAAAACAAAATTTCCCTTACTTCTCAAAGATTCTATCTCCCCCACTGTCCGAATACTTTCAATAATACAATTTTGGTCAGTCTTTTTTGCTTCTTCATAAAGCAAATCAACCAAAGCACTTGGCCCATATTTACTTCTCAATTCATTCCCTTTTTCAATCAAACTTTCCCTATTTATCTCCACCCCTTCTTTTTTCAACAATTCCATCAAAAAAGCCCTTGCCGAAAAATGCAAAAAACCCTTATTTTTAACCAAATATTCGACAACCGTCCCCTTACCTGCTCCATTTGTCCCAGTTATTCCTATAATTTCCATTTTGTTTTTCTCCCCTGTCAAGGGGAGATGTCCCCGCCACGGCGGGGACAGAGGGGTTTTAAATTTTAAATTTCAGCCATAAGCTGGTGGACCCAGGGGGACTCGAACCCCCGACCTTCCCCATGCCATGGGGACGCGCTACCAACTACGCTATGGGCCCTCAACTTTGATATTCTATCAAAACTATACACAATAAACAATTCAAAAAATGTCGTCATCCCCTTGCCTACCCCGCAACGGCGGGGTACAGGGGAGATGTCCGCCAAAGGCGGACAGAGGGGTTTTGAATTTCAAATTTAAAATTAAAAATTGATTAAAAATTAGAAATTAATAATTAAAAATTTAAATTATGTGCTAACATAATTTAGTATGATCAACAAAGCTATTATTACCGCCGCTGGTCGCGGCACTCGTTTTTTACCCGTTGTCAAACAATACCCCAAAGAGCTCATCGCCCTGATGGACAAACCCAACATCCAAATTCTTGTTGAAGAAGTCATCAACGCTGGTATCAAAGAAATTTGTATTGTTCACCGCCCTGACAGTAACGCCATCAAAGATTACTTCACCCCCGACCTCAAACTAGAAAAATATCTTAAAGAAAACAACAAATTAGATTTCCTAAATTCACTCCAATCCATCTGGGACACTGCCAATCTACAATTCATTCCTCAAAGCGACAACCTCCCTTATGGCAATGCCTCCCCCGCTCTCGCCGCCAAAAACTTTATCGGCAATGATGATTTTGCCTATCTCTTTGGCGATGATTTAATCATCGAAGATAATCAAAGTGGCACTTATCTCAAAAAAATGATTGACAATTTTGACAAATACAATCTCGACTTCATCGTCTCTACTCAACAAATGCCCAAGGAAGAAATGAAACGCTATGGTGCCGTCGTCCCTATCAACAATCCGCCAAGTGGCGGATCTATTCCCAATCAAATCAGTGAATTACTCGAAAAAATGGATCCCCCTCCTTCAAACTTTGCCGTCGTCGGTCGCTATGTCGTCAAAAACAAAATCATGGATATTATCAAAACCCAAGGTACTTCTCGTGATGGTGAACTCTGGTGGGCTGACAGTGCCAATGCTCTTACCAAAACTGGCCTTGCCGCTCACGAACCTATAACTAATGGAAAATGGATGACTACCGGCGACCCAATTCGCTGGCTCAAAGCCAATATCGTCTTGGCCCTCCAAGACCCCCGATACAGAGAAGAACTAAAAGAATACATAGTGTCATTGCGAGGAGTGTAACGACGAAGCAATCCCGTTTCGCCTCCACATCCCTTATATACAAAATAAATTCTCTTTTTATTTAAAAATTTTAAATTTTAAATTAAAAATTAATCAAATCCCCCGTTTTAAACCCCTCTCCCTTCGACAAGCTCAGGGCATCTCCCCTTGAAAAGGGGAGAGAACCAGTTAATATTATTTATGAAATACACTGCTCCACCAGAAGTAAGAGCTCAAAGATTAAATATGAAGTATTTAGATTCATTACGAGATATATGTCGTAAAAATAGGCATAATCCAACATCAGCAGAAGAAAAAATTTGGCGAATGTTATTGAGTAAAAGAAAAACAAATCAAAAATTTCTTAGACAAAAACCAATCGGTAGATTTATTCTTGATTTTTATTGTTCTAAATTAATGTTAGCCATAGAAATAGATGGTGATTCTCACAACAATAAACAATATCAAGATAAAGAAAGAGATTTATATTTAGAACAACGAGGTATTAAAACAATCCGATATACCAATAATCAAGTTATTAATGATATTGATTCTATCTATTTTGATTTAATAAATAAAATTAAACACAGAGAAAAAGAATTGGTTCTCTCCCCTTTTCAAGGGGAGATACCCGCCAAAGGCGGGAGAGGGGTTTAATATTCATATCCCATAATCTTGACATTTAACTCTTATAATGATACAATCACAGTGATAATAAAACAGTTAGCACTGCGCTAATTTTAGTTTTAATATCAGCTCTTTAAAATACAGTAAGTTATTTTGAGTCTTCGTTGTGTGAAGTTCGAAAAACTTGCGGCTAACAGATCCAATCCCTAATTTTCATTAGGGTCAATTATATACATCAAAAAATTTTATTGACGGCAAAACCGTCAGAAAGGACCTTAAAATGTTTAAGAAAGTTTTTATCTTAGTCGTAATTATTTCCCTTACCGTCGTAGCCCTCACCCCTCGCACCGCCCACGGGTACGAGTGGATCGGTCATGAGGAGTTTAATTCCTCATCACACAAAACTTACATGCACATTGCATCGAAAAACTGTGGAGAACGTCATCAAATGTTAAAAGTATCAGTAACAACAGAAAAATTCTTTACAAGAATAAATTCAAAGTGTGACTCAATGAAAGTGGAAATATATAAACTTTCAGAAACTCAAACTTTTGAAGAAGTTAGTGGTACCTTTTCATCTGGGACATGTGAACTTATTTTCACAATCGACTGTGATAATGTTTGCGAATCCCTTTTAAAAGGTAATTATATTTTAAAAATAATTACTTATAACAAAGGGAAAAATGATGATGTATCAAGTATCATTTTTGGACCACCTATACCGATGTAAAAATTATATTTGTTGTCGCAAAAAAAACAAAGCGGTAAAAAAACCGCAAAGAAAGGATAGTACGATGAACAATGAAAAAGATGTACAAGAAGTAAAAGAAAAAAAAGAAAAAATTAATTGGATTTTGGTAGGGTTAACTGGATCTATAATAATGGCAGTTGGTATGTTTTTTGGTTATACATACAAAACTGCAATTACACCACCCCCTCCCGTCGTTATTGAAACCGAAGTTGTGGAGTCCGAGGAGTCCACTCCTCCCGTCGTTGTTGAAGACAACAACATCATCCAAGCCTCCGAAGACTGGATAATCATTGAGGCTGGATTGTATGAATTGACTGGACACCTGTCTAGTCCTTACATACAACACCAGAATCTAGTTGGGGGATTCAAAGACGAAAAAATTGTTCTCTTCACAGAAGACACAATTATTTCATCCTCGAATGAAGCTGTCTTGCGAAAGCTAGACAAGCTCCCTTCTGCTCTCCCCTCTATCGTTGTCATCATCCCTAGCGTTGAGAAAACCCACGACGGCTGGATTATCGACGACAATGTCGTTGATATACCAAAAGGGATATACGAAGTCCACGGGACCCTTCTTACCCCCGCCGGTAGGAACATTTCCTCCGGTAGACAGGTGGTTCAGTTTTTATATCGAACCACGGCCGCTAGAAGTAGAGAAAAATATTTTGTCTTTATTCGAAAAATCGAAGATGAAAATATAATTCCTTCTCTCACGGTCGGAGTTGAAGAAAAAGTTGTTGTAACTGAACCTGAAAAAGAAACAGTCGTTACTCAAGCTCCAACTCCAACTCCCACCCCGACCCCGACACCTCCTCCAAAACCAGACCCAAAACCCACTCCCCCTAAGACGTATTGTGAATATACCTGCACCGAAGAATCCGACGGTTTTCACCTTAGGATAAAAAATCCTGATGGTGAAGACAAAAACTATCAACCTCATGGCTATTATGAAGAGACAGGACCTTCCACGAAGGTTTTCATCCTTCATGTTCCACAAGGTTGGGTTGGTATTATCGGCGGCTACCGTGTAGACGGAGTTGACCGAGGAGTCTATAAAACCATTGGAACAGGAACTCATACCCACGTTGTCACAGACGGGTTCGTTTTGCTGATTCGAAAGAATCAAGCCAAAACGGAGTTCCAATTCAGACTCGACCAAGCCCGCCAAAACGGCTGGGCTCATGATCATATTGACTGGGGGCCAATCGCCCACTAGTCACCACTCAAAAACCCCCAACAGGAAAACAGGTATAACCTGTATCTTTCCTGTATCGGGGAAAAACTTACTGTAAAAAAACAGAAAAAGAAGAACTAAATAAGTTAGAGCAGCAATATTCTATTGCTTTCAGCTCCACTCATTCTGAGTAATACTTCATTTTTTCTTCTTTTTCTGTCCTTCTTTTCTACCAGTGAAACTGGTACTGATGAGTTCATATCAAATTTTGATTAGAACGAAAAAAGAATCCCCCATTTTTCACACCCTATAATCTTGCTTTTTTCCACTTATTGTGATATAATCACGCACCTAGAGAATATAGCTTTCTCAATATAGGTATCGTTCTTTAACATTGCAGTTAGTAGTGAAACCAATCTTTTTTTGGAAAAATTTAATTTATAGAGTAGAAAGGTGGTGAAAGCCAAATCACTCTCAAATTTTTTCAAAAAGAGTAATATAGTCGTCGTTTTTTTTATACAAAAAAAGACAACCTTTAAGGTTGTCAAGAAAGGATAAAAAAAAATGAAAAAACTAATTTTTTCATTAATAATCGTTAGCCTCCTTGTTACCGTTGCCTTCCCGTTCAAAGATGTAGTTCAATCCTCCGACTTTGACTACCTTCAAATTGTTTGGACAGGTTTGCCAACCCCAAACAACCCCCTACCTCACACTGATTTCTATGATTGGGAGATTCCAACCGGCTATACGGCTGTGTTGGAGTGCCTAATATGGCAAGGACGAAATGAAGGCAATTTAATTGCTTTCAAAGGACCATGCCGCGTGTCAGGAAAACTAGAACTTGGTTGGGCTGCAATTGTACCCAATGACCAAGGATCAAGGTTATTCACCGAAAGGTGGAATAACATGGTCCATAATAATGGAGCCCGTCGATGGGTTCTCCCACTCCCCGAGTGGAATTGGTCCCACTCTTCGGATGATTCCGAAGAGTGGTTATACAGCAGCATCCCTCCTCACGGATTCAGTACAGGCTGGGTCGAGGCCTATCTTAATGGGGCTTGGGTGGATCTGAAGCAATCGTGCAATAATGCACTGGTTGTCTGGAACAGGTCCGGTGAAAGGATTCAGGTCCGTTATAAACGGTCGAATCCGAACGACCCCCACGACCGCAGTCTGGTCACTATTTATGGATCCTCCAATTCATTGGAGTCTATAAAAAATGTCTACGCGACACAAATGGGAGTTCCTGTCTCACATTTGTCTGTGAGACAAATCCCAAACTAACTGCAAAAGCAGGAAGCCTGTTATTAAATATATAAATTTATTTTTATGTATTTTTTCAGGCTTCCTGTTACTCGTTTTTTTATCGGTGAAACCGATACTGATGAGTTCATATCAAATTATGATTAGAACGAAAAAAACAAAAAAATTAATTACTGTCTATATGCCAGTCTTTAATGCGTCCAAATTTCTTCATCAATCCATCGAAAGTATCTTAGACCAAACTTATTCCAATTTTGAATTCATCATCGTCGATGATGCCTCCACCGACAATTCTTGGAAAATCATCCGCTCCTATGCCAAAAAAGACAAACGCATTATCGCCATTCGCAACAACATCAATCTTGGCGTCAGTCTCACTTCCAATATCGCTATTTCCAAAGCCAAAGGTCAATTCCTCGCCCGTATGGATGCCGACGATATTTCTTTTAGTAATCGCCTAGAATCTCAATTAAATTATTTTAAAAAACATCCAAACACTGTCGCTATCGGTGGCCAATGTGTCGTTATCGATGAAAATAATCATCTAATCGGCAACAAAAATTTCCCCACCAAAGCCAAAAAATTAAAAGAAATGATTTTTTGGGCCATCCCCATGCAACAACCATCAATGATGATTAACTTAGACAAATTACCCCAAAATTTCACTTGGTATACTCCAAATGTCTCTTCCGCCGAAGAAATAAATCTTATGTTTCGTCTTATGCTTTATGGCAATCTTGCCAATTTACCTCAAAATCTACTTTTTTATCGCCATCTAGAAACGAGTCTCTCTCACAAAAATCCCAAAGAAACTTTTAAATTAACTCTCAATAGTCGCTATCAAGCTCTTTCCTTTGGTTTTCGTCCTAGTGTCAAAGCCATTTTCTTAAATCTTCTCCAAATTATCGCCGTTTCTTTAATTCCAGCTCATCTCATCAATGAAATCTGGTATCGTATTAGAGGTATAAAAAACACCAATAATCATCTAACTGTTAGGACTTACGCCGAAAGTCAAGTATAATCTAAGTACAAATGCTAATGTCAAAAATAAAAAAACACTTTGACAAAATTTTACTATCTGCAATTATTCTGCTTCTTTGTCTAACAAATTATCAATTAGGCACTTACCTCATTGGCTGGGATAATTTGATACCCGAATTGAACATATTTTTAAATATTAAACGATCCCTTCTCTCCGTCTGGCAATACTACCAAGGACTAGGTCTTGTCGGCGGTATGGCTCATAGCACTGATCTTATCCGCCAAATAATCATTCTCCCCTTTACACTAATTCTCCCCACTAGTTTAATTAGATATCTTTGGCACTTTGCCACCCTCTTTATCGGCACTTTTGGTATCTATTTTGGTCTCCAAAAATACTTCAAAAACAGTCGTCCAATTTATTTTATTGCCTCTCTCTTTTATCTGCTTAATTTTGGCACCATCCAAAACTATTGGCCACCCTTTGAACCATTTTCCACCTTTTTTGCCTTCTTCCCTTGGCTAGTTTTCTCTCTCGTAAATTACCTAGACCAACCTAATAAATCAAAATTAAAAAAACTAATTATTATCAATATTCTTGCCATCCCTAGTTTTTATGTCCAAACCATCTTTTTAGTTTATCTTTTTACCCTCGCCTCAATTCTTATCCCCTATCTCATTTTCCACCAACAACAATTCAAGATAAAAATCAAAAAAACCTTTTTTATTGGTATTTTAATCTTTTGTCTCAATGCTTTTTGGCTCCTACCTTTTGCCTATTTTCTCAAAAATGATGTTGCCAATACCCAACTTGGCATCGGCAATCTCATCGCCTCAGAGGAAACAATCCATCGCAATGAATACCGTGGCACCATTTCAAATTTTCTAATTTTGAGAGGTTATTATTATGATTTTCCCTTTGCCGGTGGACTCTTAATGTCATCTTGGACCCAGCATTTTTCTTCTCCCCTTATTCTATTATTAACCTACTCCCTTAGTCTCATAGTTGTCCTTGGTCTAATCAAACTTATTTTCCAAAAAAACAAAAATTACAAACACATAGGACTTCTCTCTCTTTTCTTCATTTGCGCTATTGCCCTTTTATCAAGCACTCCTCCCTTTAATTTTATAAACCATCTCACCCGACAAATATCAATTTTAAACCAAGTTTTCCGCTCCCCTTTTACCAAATTTATTGTTCCTGCTAGTTTTTGCTTTACTATTCTTTTTGCCCTGGGACTTCAATCTATTAGCAAATTAAATCAAAAAATTAAAAAAATTATCTACACTTTAATTATAATTATTATTTTTATCTCATCTTACCCTGCTTTTAAAGGTAACTATATTTACCCCTCAATGCGTCAAACAATTCCTTCTTCTTATACTCAACTAATCAACTTTTTCAAAAGCAAACCAAAAAACTCTCGAATAGCCAATCTCCCCTCTGGTAGTTACTGGGGCTGGACCAATTATCGTCACGGTATTACTGGCTCTGGCTTTCTTTGGTATGGAATTGAACAACCAATTTTAGACAGAGCTTTTGATGTTTGGAGTTTAAAAAATGAGCAATATTATTGGGAATTAAATTATGCCATCCAAAAACAAGACCAAGAACTTCTTGATCAGATAATTGAAAAATATTTCATTTCCTACATTATTTTTGACAATGATATTATTTACCCAGATGAACCAATCTATGGTAGCAATGCTATTCGCACCCGAGAAATGCTCAAAAATATGGATAATCTTACCCTTGAAGCTCAATTTGACAATATCTATATCTATAAAACTAATTTTGATACTTCCCCAAAAATAATTTACAACCCAAAAAACATCAAACAAAATAACTTTTTTTATCAAGACATCGCTTTTAATAATCACCATCACTACATCTCCTCCTCTAGTCCCCAAATAATTTATCCTTTTGCTAATTTATTTACCAACAGACTCCAAAATGAAATACCTTTTCAGATAAAAACAGAAAACGATACTCTTTTTATAGATGACAATCCTTTTCCTATTTACAAAACTTATTCTTTTTCCAATCCCACTCAGTCAGATCTCAATCCAAAAATTGATAATCCCAAAAATTCCCAAGAAATAATCACTGAAAATCAAAATTTTATCCGTCTCAAATCATCTTCAACCAACAATCTTTTGGGTAAATATTTTCCAGATATTTCATACGACAATTCTTATCTTGTCAAAATTACTTACCGACATGTCAACAATTATCCTCTTATTGTCAGCGCCTTCAGCGAACAATCAAAACAAACATTCTTCACTACCAAATTAGAAAAAAATAAAGATTGGCAAAAAGCTTGGTTTGTTATCCCACAACACAAAGATAACAATTTTGACAAAAGTTTAACCATCCTTTTTAACAATACTACCTTTAACAAAAAAACCAGCATAAATGACATTAAAGATATAGAAATATATCAAATTCCCTACAAAGAAATTATCAATACCAAAATCATTTCTGAACAACAACATCAAAATACGTCATATTTACTCTACCCCCAAGCCTACCATCCCGGCTGGCTCGCCTTTTATTTTGATGGGTATAAAGCAGTATTTCTAAAAGACCATATCCTTGTCAACAATTGGGCCAACGGCTGGCAATTACCAGTTACCTACGATCTACAATCTAAAGTCTACTATCTCTTCTGGCCCCAACTCCTCCAATACCTCGGCTTTATACTGGGATTATATGCCTTGTTTCAATCTATCAATAAACCACATTCTAAGCATGGTCGATAATGCCAAACCTTGACTATCAGCTACTTTTTCCAATCTATTTTTTATATCTGTTTGCACTCTAACCACTACCATCTCCTCTTTATTTGCTTTCTTCTTATAAACCATTTTTACTTTTTTCATCTCTGGCAAAAAATCAGAAATATCATTTTTATCCCAAAACTTTGCTTCTTCCTTCATATCCTTAAATCTAGGTATTTTATTTAATTTCATACAACAATTGTATAACATTGTAATACACCTGTCAATACTCAGATATTTTTTAATACTTTATCTATCTTCTCGGCAATCCAAATAAATTCTTCTCTTCATACAAAACTTGTTCAATTATCATCTACTAATATGTAGAGGATAACACAACGACGAATCTAACTAATTTATATTAATTTGAAACCATTCTGTTTGTAATGCTTATCAAAAGAAAAAAAACACTCAACTTTCCTCTCACTAGCCAAATACATATTCACACAATCAGTTATAGACACCCTTTTTGATTTTTGTTTTTCAAAAAGTTTCATTACTCCACTAATTTTATCTTTAGAAACATAATCAATTACAATATCAGAATTTATAATATCATTAATAAATGATAATGCCAATCCTTTGGTCATAAAATAACTTAATTTAGTCGACACCTCAGAAATAACATCAAAACTAGTCATTGCTTTTTCATTCATCTTTTTTAATTTGTCTAATTTTAAAATCGCCTTCTTATGATTAGCATCTTTTTCAACATACAAAGCAATATATGCATCAGCATCAATAAAAATCATATTTTATCTCCCCATAAATATTTATCATTAGTACTCAAATCCTTTGGAACACTTCCTTTGTATGGTTTTTTAGCAAACTTATCAAGCACAGCCCAAATACTCTTCTTTTTATTAACAAACTTCAAATCCAGCGATTTAATTATTGCCTCAGTCATCAATTCAGTTATTGATTTATTTCTCTTTAAAGCCTCTAATTTAACCTGATAATACAAATCAGTATTAAAATATAAAGTGGTTTTTTGAACACTACATGTCTGCATAATATTAAAATACCATATTGCCATTATTCTGTCAATAATTATTTTAATCCCCGTAGCACTTTATCTATCTTCTCGGCAATCCAAATAAATTCCTCTTCCTTCTTCCCTTTAGTCGTTTCACAAGGACTACCTAATCTAATTCCCGATGGTTTAAGTGGACTACCTTCGTCATGAGGAATGGTGTTGGCGTTACAATAAATACCCTCCTCCTCCAAAGCCACCGCAGCTTGTTTTCCTTTTTCTTTACCTACATCCACCACCATCAAATGATTTTCTGTCCCAAAAACTCGATAACCTTTGTTCTTCAAAGTCTCTGCCAAAACCTTAGCATTAAGTTTCACTTGATTAGCATATTTTATATAGTCCATTGTCATTGCTTCACTCAAAGCCACCGCAATTCCAGCAATATTATTAACATGCGGACCACCCTGAAGCCCAGGAAAAACCGCTTTATCAATTTTTTTAGCCAAATCTACATCTCTCTTCAAGCCTTTTTTAGTTATTCCAATGATTGCCCCTCTTGGCCCTCTCAAAGTCTTATGTGTCGTTGTCATTACCACATCAACATAATCTACTGGACTCATATGCTCCCCTGTCGCCACCAATCCTGCAATATGAGAAATATCCGCCACTAGCCAGGCACCCACACTATCAGCAATTTCCCCAAACTTTTTAAAATCTAGTTCAAAAGGATAAGCTGTCGTCCCTGCAAAAATCAATTTTGGTTTTTCTGCTTTGACCAATTTCGCTAATTTTTTATAATCAATTCGGCCATCTTTTTCGACATCATACTGAACACTATCAAAATATTTTCCCGAAAAAGTAATCCGGGGATGACCATGAGTCAAATGTCCCCCCGCCGACAACCTCAAACCACAAATTTTATCTCCCTTTTCCAAAAGAGCAAACAAGATAGCACTATTGGCTGGACTACCCGAATAAGCCTGTACATTTACCGCCTCAAAACCAAACAATTCTTTGGCTCTATCTATCGCCAATTGCTCTATCTCATCGACAAATCGATTACCCTGATAATACCTCTTGCCCACATAACCTTCGGCGTATTTATTAGTCAAACAACTCCCCACCGCTTCCAAAACCGCTCCCGAAACTATGTTTTCGCTAGGAATCAACTGGATACCAGTAAATTGTCTCCTTTCTTCTTTGTCTATCAAATTAAATATTTTGTCCATGTCCTAGTTTATCAAGAATTTCTTCAAATATCTCTTGTACTGACTGATTTCCATCAATTACTATTTTTTTAACTGGATCATTTTTGACCAACCATTGATATCTTTTTCTAATCTTGATCAATTTCTTCTCTTTTTCAAAAATAGTTTTTGTACTTCTCCCCTTACCAATCCTCTCCATCGCCACCTTTGGTGTTGTATCAACAAAAATCACCAAATCTGGCTCAATCCCAATTTTTCTATTCACTTCCAACATCCAATCTCGATAATGACTATGGCTATAAGCCACCGTTGACCAATAATATCTATCGCACAAAACTATTTTCCCCTCATCCAAATTAGGACCAATTACCCTATTACTATGATCACATCTATCAGCAATAAAACAAACTTCCAGCGCTAAAGGATCAATAGTTTTTTTACCATTCAAAACATCCTCAATAAACAAACCAACCCCCTGTCTCTGATGCTCTCGAGTCATCATTACTTTTTCCCCTTTTTTCTTCAAAAAATCATACAATTTTTCAATCTGTGTCGACTTACCACAACCATCAATCCCCTCAAAAACTACAAATCTCCCTTTTTTCATATTTACATATTTATATAAATAAATAACAGAAATTTCGAAATTATGTTTTTTCAAGCCTTGAACCTGCAATGCAGATTCACCAGCGCAGAAAAAATTTAATAAGAAATTTCATAATTAAATTCTAGACAATAATTGTGCATTTTTAATCGCTTTCCATTTACCACAACTCATCTTCCCTTCCCAACAAATCTTCTCTGTCTCACAACTAGGCCCTGCACTTTGAAACAAATTTGGTGCTACTTTTTTGGCTTGAATCAACATCAGATTAGCCAATTGTCTAATCTCCCATTGAGCTCGATTACAACATCTCTCAGCAAAAAAGTTAAGCAAAGACCTCGCATTCATTGTCAACACGATTTTTGTCTCACAAGCATTTGGCAAAATATATCTCGCGTCTTCTGGCTTAATTCCTAGACTAATCATCTTTTTATACTGTTTTTCTATCAAATTCATCGTCTTTTGATATTCTTTTTTGATATCTTTTTGACCAGATACTTCCGGTGGGGTAATATATTTTAATTTCTTTTTGGATAAATCCACATATCGCTGAGATTGTTGTGAAAAAGAAGCAATCCTGTGTCTTACCAATTGATGAGTCAAAGCCCTGGAGACTCCCTCAATTGCAAAAGTAAAGACCGCATGCTCAATCGTTGAAGTATGACCCGAACCCAATACCTGCTTAATCAATCTCGCTTGTGTCTCTTTGTCAATCTTTTTCCTCAAGCCTATCGCCCCTATCGGGCTATAGCACTGTCTAATCGCCGCGGTTACATTTTTTTCAGCCTCTTTAGTCCATGCTACCAATTTAACTTTCATATCTTATTTTAATTCAAAGACAACTGTTAAAGTCTTACTTACTGTACTTGTCCCTGGCTCAATACTCGCCCCACCCAATCCTTCTTTAAAATCTCTCAGTATCGGTACATTATCATAAGTTCCCCCGCTCCCCTCGACAACACTCAATACTTTACCCAGTTTTCTTCCTGAAGCTTTGGCAATTAATTCAGCCTTTTCTCGAGCATTACTCAAAGCACTATCATACAAAGTCTTTTCTATTTCACTAGTATCATCCATCCTTAAATTAGGACCATAAACATTTGTCGCTCCACTTTGGGATAATAAATCAGCCAAATCATTAGCCTTATCCAAATCTCTCAAGACTATTTCAATATTATTACTGGCATACCACAATTTTTCTCTAGTCTCATATCTTTCCCCTTCATGGATACTCATATCTCTAGTTTTAATATCATTTTCATTAATTCCAAATTCTTTCAAATCAACGACTAACTGATTGATTTTTTCATTCACTTCACCAACTGCCTTACTTTTGTCTTTATCATTAACACTCACCCCAGCACTAAAAGAAGCAATTTGATTTTTTTCTTGAGAATTAGCTTCTCCCACTACCG
>Ga0334901_1001840_pt1 | contig 20206 bp, 21 predicted proteins | sample GraSluR3_MG_3_FD_207216 | JGI IMG/M metagenome (GOLD analysis project Ga0334901, IMG submission 207216) | Sludge microbial communities from methane-producing bioreactor in Wageningen University, Netherlands - Granular Sludge_15_08-R3 | ecosystem: Engineered > Bioreactor > Anaerobic >... | reverse complement strand
TTTCCCCCCTCTCCCTTGCGATGTGAAAATAAGCTTCTATTCCGGCGTTTTGGAAAACATGACTATTTTATGCTGTAATATGATTCTATAAGCAAATAGCCGGTTTTGCAAGCACCCAAAACACGGGTACAGGTACCCCGTCTGGTCACTATTTGAACACAAACCCGTTGAAATGTTTAAATTATGAATAAATAGAAGAACAAGTCCGAAGACAAACAGGTGCCTGTGGAGGCGCAGGGTTGTAAAGCCTTGCCCTCTGCAGTAAAGGAGTACTTTTGTTTTTGCCGGGGAAGCATCAAACTTTTGGCATGTAAGTTGCACGATTATATATCGAACATACCCGAAGGAAGGAGAGGCATAATGGATATCATAGTGTGCATCAAGCAGGTGCCGGATACCACCGAAGTAAAGATAGACCCGGAAAAGGGTACGTTGATACGGGAGGGGGTTCCAAGCATTGTAAATCCCTTTGACGAGTACGCGGTGGAAGCGGCACTGCAGATAAAAGAAAAACTGGGAGGAAAGGTCACCGTTATTACCATGGGTCCGCTCCAGGCGGTTGAAGCCCTGAAAAAGTGTGTTGCAATGGGGGCGGACGAGGCGGTGCTGGTAAGCGACAAGGCCTTTGCCGGCTCGGATACCTGGGCTACTTCCTATACCCTTGCCGGAGCTGTTAAAGCCCTGGGGGGATTTGACCTTATACTATGCGGAAAGCAGGCAATAGACGGCGATACCGCCCAGGTGGGCCCTGGAATTGCCGAACATCTGGGCATATCCCAGGTCACCTATGTTCAGAAAGTGATAAGCGTGAGGGAAGACGCCATTGAAGTGGAGAGGGGCATTGAAGCGGGATACGAAGTGATTGAAACACCGCTGCCGGCTGTTTTGACGATAGACAAGTCTGCAAACCAGCCCCGCCTTCCGTCCATGATGGGTACCATGAAGGCTTTGAAGAAGGAGATACCGACGCTGACTGCCGCCGATATTGACGTTAAGGCGGATCTGCTGGGGATGGAAGGGTCCCCCACCCGGGTCAAGCGTACCTTTACGCCTCAGCCAAGGAAAGGCGGAAGGATGCTGCAGGGTGAGATGGAAGACATGTTGGCCGAGCTTGTCAAAATATTACAGGAAGAAAAAATAGTATAAGGGGAGGATTGGGATATGGCTATAAACATAAATAAGGACGATTGTATAGGCTGCGGACTGTGCCTTGAATCCTGTCCCTACCCCGGTGCCATTGTAATGACGGATAATACTGCCGTCATTACCGATAAATGCGTTGAATGCGGGGCCTGTGTGGATTCCTGCAGCGTCGGGGCCATAGAGTTTGAAGAGACAAAAAGGGAGACGGCGGTTGACATTGCACAGTATAAAGGTGTATGGGTTTTTGTTGAGCACAGGAAAGGAAGGATTGCAAACGTAACGCTGGAACTTTTGTGTGAAGGCAGAAAGCTGGCAGACCAGCTGGGGCAGGAACTGGCGGCAGTACTTATAGGGGACGGGGCACAAGACCTGGCAAAGACGTGCTTTGCCTATGGCGCTGACAGGGTTTATCTGGTGGACGGGGCTGTTTTCGGGCATTATTCAACAGGGCCCTATACCGCAGCCTTTTCACAGCTCATTAAAAAATACAGGCCCAACATTGTGCTTTTTGGTGCAACCCATGACGGCAGGGATTTTGCCGCCAGGGTAGCGGTGAGAATCTATACCGGTCTTACCGCCGACTGTACCGAGCTTGCAATAGACCCTGATACAGAGCTTTTGAGCCAGACCCGGCCGGCCTTTGGGGGCAATGTTATGGCCACCATCCTGACACCCGGACACAGGCCGCAGATGGCCACCGTCAGGCCTAACGTAATGAAAAGATCGCAGCCCGACTATTCCAGGACCGGTGAGGTTGTCAGGTTTAAAGCGGATATAACCGAAGATGATATCCTATATCAAATAAGGGAAGTGGTGGAGCATACCGCAAAGACGGTAAACCTTGAAGAAGCGGACATTATAGTTTCGGGGGGCAGGGGTATAGGCGGGCCCGAGCATTACCACATAATAGAAGAGCTGGCGGAGGTGCTGGGCGGAGCCGCCGGCGCGTCCCGTGCGGTGGTGGACGCCGGATGGGTTCCCCATTACCGACAGGTGGGCCAGACCGGAAAAACGGTAGCTCCAAAGCTTTATATCGCCTGCGGGATTTCGGGGGCGATACAGCACCTGGCGGGGATGCAGACATCCGACTTTATCGTGGCTATTAACAAAGACCCGGAGGCACCTATATTCAAGGTGGCAAACATCGGAATTTGTGCCGACCTGCATAAAGCGGTGCCCTACCTGAAGGAGCGCTTTAAGGAGCTGTTAAGTTAATCGGGGACATTCCGCAGCGAGGAATACCCGCAAAAAGCGGTGTGTCCCTGACCTAAAAGCTTATCAATCGGGGACATTCCGCAGCGAGGAATACCCGCAAAAAGCGGTGTGTCCCCATACCTTATAAGAAAGGAGGTGCCCGGACGAACCGGGAACATAATGAAAAAACCTGTTATAGTAAGTGCGGTCAGGACGCCGGGAGGAAAGTTCGGCGGAAAGCTTGTCGGCCTGGAGGCGCCTGAGTTGGGCGCTCTGGTGGTTGAGGAGGCGGTAAGAAGAGCAGGGATACCGGCGGAAACGGTTGATGAACTGATTTTCGGTTGCGGCTGGCAGGCAGGATTAGGACCCAACGTGGCAAGGCTGGTTGCTGTCGGGGGCGGACTGTCCCACAGCACGACGGCCTATACAGTAAACCTACGATGCGGCTCCAGCCTTAAAGCGGTGACCATAGGCGCTTCATCCATTATAAGCGGTGACGCAGATGTGCTGGTGGCAGGCGGCACAGAATCCTCGTCCAATGTTCCGTATGTGCTCAAGGAAGCCCGATGGGGACAGAGAATGGGGGACAAACAAGTTTACGACGTCCTTCACAAGGACGGTTTCATGTGCCCGCTGGCGGGGATGCTGATGGGTAACACTGCAGAGCTTCTGGTGGACAAATACGGTATTTCAAGGGATGAGCAGGACGCCTTTGCACTGGAGAGTCACCTTAAGGCGCTGAAGGCCATGGAAGAAGGCAAATTCAGCGATGAAACCCTGCCTGTGCAGGTTAAGACACGAAAAACAGCCGAGATCTTTGATACCGAAGAAATACCACGCAGCAACATTTCCCTTGAAAAAATGGCAAAACTGCCGCCGGTATTCAAAAAGGACGGTACCGTTACCGCAGGCAACAGCTGCGCCATGTGCGATGCCTCATCGGCAGTCGTCATGATGTCGGAGGACAGGGCCCGGGATTTGGACATAAAGCCCATGGCGGCCATACGCGCCTATGCAGCGGCGGGTGTGGATCCCAAATTTATGGGAATAGCCCCGGTGGAGGCTGTGCCAATGGCCCTGAAAAAGGCCGGGATGACGCTGGCCGATATAGACCTTATAGAACTCAACGAGGCCTTTGCGGCACAGTATATCGCAGTGGAGCGGGAAATGAAATGGGACAGAGGGATAGTAAATGTTCACGGCGGCGCCATTGCCCTCGGTCATCCGGTAGGAGCAACCGGTGCCAAAATACTTACAACGCTTCTTTATGCGCTTAAAACCTATGACAAACAGGTAGGGCTGGTCAGCCTGTGCGTGGGCGGCGGTCAGGGCGTAGCCGTTATAGTTGAGAGGTTAAATTAGGCAGGGAATAAAGGGACAAAGGACAGTTCCTTTACTGTGAAAGGGAGGATGGTAAATGGATATTAAGAAGGTTATGGTGCTGGGCGCCGGAACAATGGGAAGCGGTATAGCCCAGGTGGCTGCCCAGAATAAAATCGAAGCGGTGCTGGTGGATGTCAGACAGGATATTCTGCAGGGTGCCTTAAACAGGGTTGAAAAGGGGATGCTGCGAAGGGTTGAAAAGGGTAAGATGACACAAGAGCAGGTGCGGGATATTATGTCAAGGATTGCCGTCACCACCGATATCAAAGCTGTATCAGGCTGTGACTTTGTTATTGAGGCTGTACTTGAGGATGTAAAGCTCAAGAAAGAAATGTTTGCCAGGCTGGACGATTTAGTGGGCGAAGATGTTATTCTTGCGACCAACACCACCGCGTGCTCCATTTCAGAGATTGCTTCGGCCGCGAAAAACCCCGGCAGGGTTATTGGAATGCATTTCTTCAATCCGCCGGTGGTAATGAAGCTGGTGGAGATTATGCCGGCACTTCAGACTCTTCCGGAAACCGTTGAAAGGACCCGGAAACTTGCCGAATTCCTCGGAAAGGAAGCCGTGGTCACTGAAAAAGAGGGCATAGCCGGTATTGCCTCCAGGGTGCTTGCAGCGCTTCTTAACGAGGCGGTATGGGTATTGGAAGAGGGTATAGGTACCGCCGAGGACATAGACAGGGCCATGAAACTGGGCGCAAACCAGCCAATGGGGCCGCTGCAGCTTATAGACCTTATCGGTATAGACATACACCTTGCAAAAACCGAAACGCTGTACAATAAGCTGGGGGACGCGAGGTACCGGCCCTGTTACCTGCTTAAAAAAATGGCAGCGGCGGGATATCTCGGCCGTAAGACAGGAAAAGGATTTTACGATTACAGCCAGGACCCGCCGGTCCCAACAAGGCTGTAAACCAACACAACTTTTGGAGGTGAAAACATGAACTTTGATTATACACCCGAACAGGAAGCCGTAAAGGGTATGATGGAGGAATTTACTTCAAAGGAGATTACACCCTATGCCGCCCAGTGGGACAAGGAAGAGGTCTTCCCGTGGGATGCGGTTAAAAAGATGGGACAGTTAGGCATATTCGGCACCGCCCTTCCGGAAGAATACGGCGGCAGCGGCCTTGACAACATATGCCATGCCATAGTGGCCGAGGAACTGGGCAAAGGCTGCTCGTCTATAAGAGGAATGTACTCGGTACAGGTTTCGCTGGTGGCAAAAACAATAGCGGCCTACGGTACCGACGAGCAGAAGAAAAAGTATCTTCCCGGCATGGCTTCCGGAGAAATACTTGGCTGTTTCGGTCTTACCGAATCCGATTCGGGCAGTGATGCCGCATCAATGGCCACCGCTGCAGTAGAGGACGGTGACTGCTACGTATTGAACGGAGGAAAGATGTGGATTACCAATGCCGGAGTTGCCGACGTGGCCCTTATATTTGCAAAAACCGACAAAAATGCAGGAGCAAGGGGAATAACGGCCTTTCTGGTTGACAAGGATACCCCCGGTTTTTCTACAAGGGATATACACGACAAAATGGGCCTTAGGGCTTCCAACACCGCCGAAATAATACTGGACAATGTAAGGGTACCAAAATCAAGCGTACTGGGCACGGTGGGCAAAGGCTTCAAGATAGCAATGGCCACCCTTGACAACGGGCGCTATACGGTAGCCGCCGGCTGTGTGGGAAGCGCACAGGCGGCTCTGGACCATGCTAAAAAATACGCTAAGGAGAGAATCCAGTTCGGAAAGCCCATTGCGGCGCACCAGCTGGTACAGCAGCTTATTGCCGATATGAAGGTGGACATCGAATGCGGCAGGCTGTTGGTCTACAAGGCGGGGCACGTGAAGGACAAAGGCATGAGGTCCACCATGGAAGTCAGCATGGCCAAGTACTACTGCAGTGAAATGGTAAACAGGGTGGCCTACAAGGCCATTCAGGTATTCGGCGGCTACGGCTTCTCCGGGGAATACCCGGTGGAGAGAATATACCGCGATGCCCGTATAAATACGCTGTACGAAGGTACTTCCCAGATACAGCAGCTAATAATCGGCAACCTGGAGCTGGGAGTACAGGCATTCGTATAGCCGGGAGGTGAATGCGATGTTTGAATTACTAAAATATGACAAAGAGGGTGTGCTGGCATACATTACCATAAACCGCCCCGATGCGATGAACGCCCTTTCCAATGCGCTGGTTGAAGAATTGGACAGGGCCTTTGACCTGGTTGAAGGCGATGACCAAATAAGGGTCCTGATAATAACCGGTGCGGGAGATAGGGCTTTTATGGCGGGGGCGGATATTGGCGAGCTTAAGGAGCGTGATTTCATACTGGGCAGGCAGCAGACAAGAAGGCGTCAGCAGGTTTTAAACAGAATTGCCGAGATGAAAATCCCCGTTATAGCCGCCGTCAACGGTTATGCACTGGGGGCGGGGCTGGAGCTGGCCGCTGCCTGTACCCTCAGGGTGGCCTGCCGGGAAGCCCGGTTTGGTTCTCCGGAGGTTAATCTCGGGATAATACCGGGGGACGGTGCCACCCAGCGCCTCCCCAGGCTTATAGGCTTCGGAAGGGCGATGGAGATGGTGCTTACCGGGGATTTCGTGGATGCCAATAAGGCTTACAGTATCGGTCTTGTAAACCAAGTGGTGCCCAGGGAGGAACTGATGGAGGCTGTTAAAAAGCTTGCTTCAAAGCTTGCATCAAAGGCTCCGGTGGCACTGCAGTGTGCCAAGGAAGCGGTCAACCGTTCGACCGAGGTCGGGCTTTATGAGGGACTTGCCCACGAATCCTATCTTCATGCCTATACCTGTGCCACGGCGGACAAAGATGAGGGGGTAGCCGCCTTCCTCGAAAAAAGGAAACCGGATTTTCAGGGAAAGTGACAAAAAATAAAAGTTTTAAGCAAGGGAGAGAGCTTTCGGGATTTGAACCGAAAAAGCGCTCTCCCTTGTTTATTGACTGTGAAAAGATAATGTGGTATATTAGCAATATAATGAAAACGACAATCATTATCAGTAATATACAACAAATAATATATAACAAAGATAGTTACATACATAGCAAGTGATGAGGGGGCTTAAACCATGACACTGGACATGGCACAACCGGGCGGAAAATATATTGTTTTGGGAATTAACGGCGGCTGTAGGCTGAGAAGGATGCTTCAGGAAAGAGGGCTGACGGAAGGAGCGAATATCAAGGTAATAAAGGGGCAGCCTAAGGGGCCCTTTATTGTGGAATTTCGTTCATCGCGAATAATGCTGGATGGCATGTGTGCCCGAAGAATAATAATCGGTAAAGGTGAGGAGGGCGAATATATACCCGCTGGAGAATACCAGTTCCGGGGCAGAGGAAAATGTAACAGGCATCAAGGGGGGTGCAGATATGACCGGTTTGACGGTGGCATTGGCCGGTAATCCCAATTCAGGCAAGACGACGCTGTTTAATGCTTTGACGGGTGCCAGGCAGTACGTCGGCAACTGGCCGGGGGTTACGGTGGAAAGGAAGGAAGGAAGGGTTAAATTCAAGGGGCTTGATATCAGGCTGGTGGATCTGCCCGGCACCTACAGTTTGAACGCCTATTCGATGGAAGAGATTATTGCAAAGGATTATATTTGTAAGGACAGGCCCGACATTGTTATCAATATAGTAGACGGCACAAACCTCGAAAGGCAGCTGTACCTGACGCTGCAGCTGCTGGAACTGGGAGCGCCGGTAGTGCTGGCGCTCAATATGATAGACGAAGTGGAAAAGAAGCACTACAGGATAGACCATGAGAAATTGGGCGAAATGCTGGGAGTCGACGTGGTACCGATTGCGGCTGCAAAACGCACCGGTATTTCCGACCTGCTGGAAAAGGTGACAAGCCGCAGTGATATATCAAAGGGTGCCGGCAAAAAACTGACCGCCTTTGAAGGGTACTATGAATCAGCAGAAGATGAGATCAGAAACCAGCATACCGAAGAAGCGTCTGAAAAACTTATTCGGGCCAGGTATGATTTCATAGATAAGCTTTTAAGTGAATGCCTAAAGAAGGCAGGCGGGGAGAAAACCACCCTGACCGACAAAATAGACAGTGTGGTAACCGACAAGGTGCTGGGTATTCCCATTTTTTTAGGCTTTTTGTATCTAATGTTTCAGTTTACCTTTGCCTGGGTGGGCCAGCCCCTTGCAGACCTTTTGGACGGATTTTTCGCGAATGTGCTGACACCGTGGACAGAAGGGTTTCTCGAAGCCATAGAAGCCGCAGGATGGCTCAAATCTTTAATAATTGACGGTATAATAGGCGGTGTTGGTGCGGTGGTTACATTTGTACCGCTTATATTCGCATTATTTTTCTTTATAGCGGTTTTGGAAGACAGCGGATATATGGCAAGGATTGCATTTATCATGGACGGGGCCATGAGAAGTATAGGCCTGCCGGGTAAAGCATTCATCCCGATGATTATCGGTTTTGGCTGTACGGTACCTGCGATAATGGCCACAAGGACCTTGGAGAATGACAGGGACAGGAAACTTACCATGCTTATTGCTCCATTTATGTCATGTGGTGCAAGGCTGCCGGTGTATGCTTTGTTTGCAGCGGTATTCTTCCCGGGCAGCGAAACCAATGTTGTTTTTTCGCTGTATATACTGGGAATAGTGGTGGCGGTAATAATGGGTGTTATATTCAAAAACACGCTGTTTAAGGGAGAAGACGTTCCGTTCATTATGGAGCTGCCGCCATACAGGATGCCGGTTATAAAAAGCCTTGTACTTCGTGTATGGGACAGGGGGAAGGAGTACCTGCAAAAAGCTGGTACAGTAATATTTGCCATGTCGGTGGTGGTATGGTTTTTATCAAGCTATAATCTTGGAGGCCCTGCCGAAATGGCGGACAGCCTTTTGGCGGCAACAGGAAGGGCTTTGGCTCCGCTGTTCAAAGCCAACGGTTTCGGAAGCTGGGAAGCTTCGGTGGCCCTACTGACCGGGCTTGCCGCCAAGGAAGTGGTGGTTGCCACCCTGGGAGTTGTTTACGGTATAGGAGAACTGACCGGGGAAGCAGTAGCGGTCTCGACACATCTTGGCAGAACGCTGTCACAGCATTTCTCCGCACTGTCCGCCTACGCTTTTATGGTATTTGTTTTGCTGTATACTCCATGTTTTGCGGTAATAGGAGTAATGAAAAGGGAATTTGCTTCCTGGAAGTGGACTGCCTTTGCAGTGCTTTACCAGCTTTTTGTGGCATGGTCGATATCTATCATAATATACCAGGGAGGAAGACTCCTCGGGGTAATCAGGGGGACGGTTCTTTTGATTTTATAGAAGGGAAGGATTGATATGACAGGGCAGATAATGAGTATAATAATTGGGGCGATAATCGTATACCTTGCGGCAAGGGCCCTTTGGAAAAGCATATCTGAAGTGAAAGCCGGAGAATGCGCAGGCTGCAGCGGTGACTGCAGTGCGTGCGGGAATGTTATGTATGCCGGAACAGAAGGAGGAGTTGTTTTAACTTATGAAGCAGAGGATTATACTTATGGCAGTCATGGCGTCCGTCCTTTTAATTCATACTGCTGCATTTGGCGCAGGATATGAATACCCGGGCGAAGACCCTGGATATGAGGAAGTGATAACAAAGGGGAAAGTGCTGAAAATTGAGAATGCAGCCGCAGAAAACGACCTTGGAGACGTCGGGATACCGCTGACGGTGCAGGAAATTGAGGTGGAAATAACTTCGGGGGACTATAAGGGCCGGGTGCTTAATGTTGAAAACCACCTTATGGATGATCCAGGGTACGATATAATAGTTGAAGAAGGGGACAGGGTGGAGCTTTTCCTGGAAGTGAACAACGGCAGTATAGAAGCGGCATATATCACAAGCTACGACAGAAGTGTTTATGCTTTTTATCTGGCAGCCGCCTTTATTATAGTACTGCTGGTTGTGGGCGGAATAAAGGGGCTTAAGGCCACCGTCTCCCTTGCAGTAATGGTATTTTTGATCTTTAAAGTTCTCATACCGTATATGCTGAAGGGCTATAGTCCCATAATGCTGTCGGTTGTGGTTACGGTAATCTCTACAGTGGTCACACTGATGCTTATTGGCGGTGTTACCGTCAAAAGCTTCTCGGCGATTATAGGAACGGCAGGAGGGGTTTTGACAGCTGCCGGTATTGCCGTGGCGGTTGGAAAGGTTGCAAGGTTAACCGGTATGGGTGCCGAGGAAGCAAGAATGCTTTTGTATATACCCCAGGGTATCGAATTTGATTTCCAGGGGCTGCTGTTTGCCGGGATAATAATCGGCTCTCTAGGTGCGGTTATGGATGTAAGCATGTCGGTGGCTTCATCCATGGACGAAGTGAAACATGCGAATCCCAAAATACCAACAGGGAATTTAATAAAATCAGGGATGAATGTGGGAAGAGACATAATGGGCACCATGAGCAATACCCTGATACTGGCCTATACCGGTGCATCCATTCCGCTTTTGCTGGTACTCTTTGCCTATGATAATACCCTGTCTTCCGTTTTGAATTTGGATTTTATTACCACCGAGGTAGTGCGTTCACTGGCCGGCAGTATCGGGCTTATTATGACAATACCTTTAACCGCCTTTGTTACAGGTTATCTGGAAAAATACAATACGGCAAAGACAAGCAGCCGTGAAGATGTATCAACATAATATTTGCGTATCTGGAAACGCTGGGCTTATTCTACGGGCACGGCGGGCTTTAGAAACAGGAAAAAGTCTGTTATTTCAATTTTCGTTTCTCCGCTCAGAGCGTTTTCCCAGCCGTTTATCCGTTTGAACAGGTACAGAACCTCCAGGTTTTCATTCCGGTCGGCATACGTCATTTCGTCTATACTGACCGGATTTTCATTATCCAGCCCCTTATGGATACCCGACACAATTTCCACCAGGTCGGCATTGTAAATTTCATTTCCCCGGTCAAAGATCTGCAGTTTTCCTGTCTCCGCGAAGTAGGATACCGACAGGTGCCCCGCTGTGCCGGAGCAGTCGCTGCGTCCCGACATGCTGAAGTCGCAGAAATAATCGTAATCGCCGATATCAATAAGAGCATGATTATCCGGGAGGCGGTAATGAAAATAATTTCTTTGATTTATGTTTCCGTAAGCATATCCGAAACCGAACAATTCCTCCATCTCTTCGGTTGTAAAGCCTTCGGGCAGGCACCTGAGGTCTTCAAGGCTGTGAAACCGGTCGAAGTATCTTATGATGGCGCTAATCTCCCTTTTGTCTTCTTCCGGCAGGTCTTCAGAAGCTTTGACGATACCGCCGTCTTCTATCATTTCATGTTTTTGCAGTAAATCTTCAAACCTCGTATTCTGGCTCATCCTTGAAACCGAATACGCGCTCCACGGGCCTGTTACCGACAGGGCTGCAACCACTGCCAGTAAAACCGGCAGAAATATATTGCGTACCTTCCTGCTGAAAGCATAATAAAGCATGCTGCCTGTTACCCACAATCCCGCGGCAATAACGAAATACCTGTTCTCGGTAATACCGTAGGCATCAATTCTTATGCCCATGGCAACAAACATCATAACCAGGAGAGGTATTACAAATTTGGGGAAGTAAGACGTAAAGGTGCTGCTCCACCCGTTTGATTTGCGCAGGGGATGTATTAGAAACAGCACAAAAACACCTACCATTGAATACCACAGTACAAGGTGCGATACCATCCCGTCGGGCCACTGGCGGGTCAGTATTATCTTTGCAAAGTATACATAGAGTATGGCGGAATAAGCTATAATAAGCGGCATTACAATGTAAAGCACAAGCACCTTAAGGACCTTTGGATAGCCGTCCGGGGATAGTTTTTCCCTGTGCCCGGGTATATCCGCAAGGAAATACGCCGGGGCGAACACGCCCGCCGCTATGAGCCAGATATCGAGATACAGTTTTTCAGATATTTCCAGCGAGAACAGGGTATCCACCGTGAAAAGCATGGCGGAAAGGCCCAAAAACAGCACCGCCGCATACAAAAAAGTAATAAAAAAGTCGGTAAACAGCTTTATTACATAGAGCTCGTAATTTGCTTTTTTATAAAAATAGGGTATGAATGCAAAGGCCAGGTAAAAAGCCATGCTGAGGGCTGTGTACCTGGTAACGGATACCATTTCAAAGTCCTGCAGCAAAAATACACCGTACAGCAGCAGCCCCAGGGCGGCACCGGCATAAAAATAAGCTCTGACGGCGCCTTTCAGTGGCGGTATCCTTTCAAACATAGTTTTAAGGCACAGGGATAATGGTATACCCAGTGCCAGAACCATGGCAGTACGTCTTAGCATATCCGATGTTTCGGTGGTAAGGTCTCTGCCAAAGTGATTTACGTATATTAAGATGCACACCACCGAAGCGGCCAGTAGTATCGCTTCAGGGAAGCGTTTCAGACTGGACAGAAGTTTATTTATAAGGCTTTTTACAAGTGAAGTAATCTTGTCTTTCATATAAGTCAGCTCCAATTATCCGTTTACATACCCCTTGACAGTGCCCGAAGCAGATAGGGAAGTACAAGTGATGCAGCAACAAGTATGGCAAGGCCTTTTGCAAGGGTTCTGGCAATTGTTCTTCTGTTCATTATTATATCCTCCCCCTTTTTTAAAGCTTTGATAGCAGCCTGGTTTAACGTGCTTCCGTCTCAACACCGGCCGAGAAGCGGGCGATTGTCCTGGTTATCCGGATATATAAAAAGGCGGCCACGAGCGCTACTGCGAGCCGGCTTGCAAGTATCACCAGTCCGTTGACACCAATTGAAGTGAACACAACCGTTTCCTCTATAATACCATGACATATCCCTATGAACAAAAACAGCACATTCATCTGGGTTTTGGTCATGTTGATTTCCTGCTGTATCTCCATAATAACCCCCGAACTGAGTACTACTCCGGTGAAGATTCCCACAATTAGCCCAATGGCAGATTCCCCCGGCAACCCGAGTAGCCTTGTAAAGCCGTGGGAACGGTCGGCAATTTTATTAAGCCAGCCCATGTCCTTCATGCATTCAATAAGCACAATCAAAGGGATAAATATAAGTACTATTCTTGATATGGTTGAGTAACTCGAAATAAGGGTTTCCAGAAAAACCTTGGACCAATCCATAATCAGACCCCCGGAATAATTAAATTAAGTACAAAACCCGTAACCGCCGAAGCGGCAATCCTGGAAGCTGCATTTAAAAGGCCGTTGGCGCCGCTCTTGGTAATTATTGCAGTTTCCAATACCAGCACATGACTTATACTCATAACAGTGCACATTATAGTCAGCTGTTTTGCAGTAAGGTTCAGTATTGTCATTGCAGCAACGCCGCTGAAGATTGTAACCTGTCCGAACATGAGCACAAGGGCCCCTTCCCCCGGCAGGCCGATATAGGCCATATAGGGTGCAAAAAAGTCCGAGATTTTAAGGAGCCACCCGGAATGTTCCAGTATCTTCATTATAAATATGGAAGGGATTATGTACTTTAACAGATTCAAAATTAACCTGACTGCTTTGTTTGTTCCGCGAAATACTGTTTGTTTTGTAACCATAATTATGTATCCTCCTAGATCAATGACTGACAATACGGCATACCTTTAAGTAATTCGCTGCAGTGTATGATTCTCCTTCTTCCAAAATTATAAAGCATCTTCTGTCGGGACTTGATTTAGGTTATACTAGTATAGTAGCATGCCGGTTTTACAAAAGGGAGGGCAATAAGGTGACCAGAGTTATCGTTAAGGATTGCGAGGATTACAGCCCTGGGCTGATGAAGGCCCGGATTAATGCCGGGATGGAGCTTCTGGGCGGATGGGAACAGTTCGTGAAAGCGGGGATGAAAGTGCTTCTTAAGGTTAACCTGATTGGGCCTAAGCCTTCCAATTCGGCCGCAGTCACACACTCGGAGTTTGTGCGGGCAGTGGTACAGCTTTTGAAAGAGCGGGGATGTATTGTCTGGATAGGCGACAGCTCCGGGGGAGCTATAGCGGGCATGTCACCTACCGCTAAAAGCTTTGTTGTTTCGGGCCTTGAGAGGGTAGCCGGGGAAGAGGGTGCGGTCATAAAAAATTTTGACAGGGAAGGCGTAGTAGAGGCGGCAGCTTCTGCAGACAGTGCAGGTAATATGTACATCGCGAAGCCTATGTTTGAAGCTGATCTGGTGATAAATATGCCCAAGTTCAAAACCCATTCGGCGGGAATATTTACCGGTGCCGTCAAAAATTTGTTTGGCTGCATACCCGGCCTGAAAAAAGCCGATTACCATCGGATGGCTCCAAGTCCTAAGGACCTGGGGCTGGTGATTGCCGATATTCACAGGGCTGTTAAGGTTGGGCTGCATATTATGGACGGAATAGAAGCCATGCATGGAGAGGGGCCGACTGCAGGACGTATTTTTCATGCAGGGAAAATCCTGATGGGGACAGATCCCCTTGCGCTGGATGTTACAGCGGCTGCAATGATTGGTTTGGATATTGATGATATTCCAATTATGGAAGGTGCCCGGAAGAAGGGGGTAGGGGAATCTGATTTTAAAAAAATCGAGATTGCCGGGGATTACAAAAGCCCGCCCCGCCTTAAGGGGTTCAAGCTTCCCAAAAGATACAAAAGCTACAGGCGCGGCAACTATGAACTGATGGTGAAACTAATAGATTTTTTGAGGGCAAGGCCGAAAATAAATACCGCCCTTTGCAAACACTGCAACATGTGCGTCGAAAGCTGTCCGGTGGGAGCCATTGACAGAGATACCAAAATAATAGATTACGGCATTTGTATCGAGTGCATGTGCTGTCATGAACTGTGCCTGCATAAAGCGGTCCGGCTAAGGCGGGACAACCGTTTTGCCGATATCCTTATGCGGATGTATCGAGGCAGGTTCCGGTCGGACACCTGATATTTGATAAATGGAGGTGAAAAAATGAAAACACTGATAGCGTATTCCAGCAAGTACGGCTGCACCGAAAAGTGTGCCAGAGTCCTTTCGGAGAAGCTGTCGGGGGAGACGGACCTTTTCAACCTGAAAGCCGGTAAGCCGGCGGACCTTTCCCGGTACGACAGGGTTATCATCGGAGGGTCGGTATATATGGGCAAAATTCAAAAACGGGTAAGCGATTTCTGCACAAAAAATATCGATCAGCTTAAAGCCAAAAAGTTAGGCCTTTTTATATGCTGTATGGCGGAGGGAAAGGATGCGGAAGACGAACTGAAAAGCGTTTTCCCGCAGGAATTATTGCAGGCTGCTGCTGCAGTCGATTACTTTGGAGGGGAATTTGTATTCAAAAAGATGAATCCCGTGTACCGTATGATTATCAAAAAGGTGGCCAAAACCAACAGGGATGTATCCAATATACTGGGGGAGAATATAGACAAGTTTGCACAGCTTATGAACGATGCATAGGCTGACATTGTAAAGACTTTTACAGGAGGCAGGCAAAACATTATCATGAAGTACAAAAGAACAATTGGCATTCTGGTTTCATTCATAGTATTACTGTCGCTGGCGGCAGCGACGACTGGAATATTTTCGCGTGAAGGCCCGGGGCCCTTTGAACATGAGACGGTCCGCGGCCGCACTGTTACGATATACGGCAGGGGGATATACAGGCACATGTCGATGGAGGTGGCGCCCCAGGGTATTGCCCAGGACGTGGTGACACTGGGTCTTGGTATACCGGTGCTGTTGATTTCGCTGCATCTGTCCGGCAGGGGCCTTTTCAAGGGCAGGATACTGCTTGCGGGTACCCTAGGATATTTCCTGGTTACATACCTTTTCTATATGATTATGGGTATGTATAACGAATTCTTCCTGGTGTACGTTACCCTTACCGGGCTTAGCTTTTTTGCATTTATACTGGTTTTGCTGTCCCTGCACAGGGATAATACTGCCGCCCGCTTCAGCGAAAAATTGCCTGTGCGGTTTATAGGAGGTTTCCTTATTTTCAACTCGCTGGCAATTGCCGCCCTGTGGCTCGGCATCGTGGTTCCGCCGCTGGTAGAAGGCACAATACCGGTGGAGGTGGAGCATTATACCACTTTGATTGTCCAGGGAATGGATTTGGGGCTTTTACTTCCGGCAGCCTTTGTATCCGGGGTGCTGCTCATTAAAAGAAGGCCCTTCGGGTACTTGCTGGTGCCGGTATACATGGTGTTTTTGAGCATACTTATGACAGCCCTTGCGGCAAAGATGGTAGGAATGAGCATGGTTGGAGTGAAGGTGGGACCTCCACTGGTGATAATTCCTGTAATAACCCTGACGGCGGTGCTGTGTGTATGGCTAATCTTCAAGAATGTCAAAGAATAGGCAGGAACGCCTACAGGTTTTGTAAAATGACCGGGGACGGTTTTGTTGAGGGTATCAATGAAGCCGTCCCCAGATTTTTCCTGTAACATTTCCGGCAGTGTTGGCGTTAATATAGATGGATGGGAACACGTCCTACAGTACCCCGGCCGGGACAGAAGGGAAACAGAGTTATGCCAGATACGAGCAAGTACAAAAAAACAAAAAAGAATCAGGAAAAGTCCATAGATAGGATTTGCAGTGAAACGTGGGAGACGGTGTACCGTTATGTGTATTCCAGGGTCCAAAACCGACAGGAGGCGGAGGATATAACCCAGGAGACCTATGTTAAAGCGTTGTCCCGCTGGCGAAAATGGGACAGTTGGCCTGAAAAATATACTGCCTATCTGAAAACCACGGCATTAAACGTGATACGGGACCGGTGGCGCAAAAGTAAACGCATAGGGGCTGAGGTGGATTTGGAAGCTGTAAACCCGCTGGAGATTGCAATGGAGGATCCAAGCGCTGCCGCCGGGCAGCGGCTTGTAATAGAAGATGCGCTGAGAAGGCTTGGGCAGGAGCAGCGCAGCGTGATAGAGTTAAGGATTATTAAGGGGTTTTCGGTGTCCCGGACAGCGGGCGTGATGGGTAAAACGGAATCGGCTGTCCGCGTGATGCAGTACCGGGCGCTGCAGTACACCGTCACCTATACAAATATTGACTTTGGCGATGCAATACCCGGTGAGCTGCTGGTATTGGAAGTGCCGGATGGCTACAACGAGATTGACAATAACCCGGAACAACTGGTTAGCAGCATGCAGGAAGCCGGCGAAGCCGTTGGGTTTAACCCCCGGGTGCCGGTGAATGTACCGACAGAATTTACCCGGGAAGGGACAGCCATAATACCCGGTACGGGGCTTGTTAAGATATATTATACCGCCAGGGATATGGACACCAGGGTTGTGATTGTCCAGGGCAAAGCCGACGGTGAGTTTAAGCGGGCTTCCACCGCAGTATTTGCAGAGGTGAACGGCAGCCCCGCAGAGGTCCAGTCACCGGTTCAAAAGGAGCAGGGGATACTGGCAGGCGGCGGACCCTACGCCGGTATGGCCGGAATAAGCTCTATACGCTGGCGGCAGGACGGGTACGAGTACGCCGTGATAGGGGATGCCCGGATGGAAGTATTGATTAGGTTTGTGGAAGGCCTGGCAGGGGGTGCCCTTGAGATGCCCTCCGCCGATGAAAAACCATTAGGCGTATCACAGGTTAAAGTGTCGGTGGACATGGAAGCAGAGCAAAACGAGCAAAAAAGCGTGGACGCGGGGCACATGCCCTGGAGGCTTGACCCGACGGCCCAAACCCTGGATTCCACAGGGGTGGGGCCGTTTGCTTTTTTGTCTGCAAGGGCTGGCATGACTGTTTTTTTGGATATACCAATCCATAAAGTTTAACCGGGACGGCCGGCGGGTAAATTATTACTGTGAAAAAACATAAATTACTGGTATACTATTTACTGGCGAAATACTGTTTTTATCTTAAGTAAAAGGTTGAAAAAAAGAAGACGCTTTCCACACAGGGAGGGAAAAACATGGTCAGAACGGTAGGTACTACAGTAAGAGGTATCAGGGCACCGATTATCAAGGAGGGTGATGACCCGGCCAGAACAGTGGTTGATTCCGTTACCGCGGCTATGGCTTCGGGAAACTTTGGCCTGGAGGACAGAGACGTTATAGGTATAACGGAATCCTTTGTTGCAAGGGCCCAGGGTAATTATGCTTCGTTGGAAGATATAGCTTATGATGTGAAGAGGAAGTTCACGGGAGATATAGCCGTTATATTTCCGATTCTCAGCAGAAACAGGTTTTCAATGGTACTTAAGGGGATATCCATGGGGGCTCAAAGAGTATACCTGTTATTGAAGTATCCTTCCGACGAGATTGGAAACCCCCTGATGGATTTTGAAATTATGGACCAGGCGGGAATAAACCCCTATACCGATGTGCTCAGTGAAGACAAATACAGAAAACTGTTCGGGGACAATGTTGCGCATCCCTTTACCGGTGTTGACTATGTCAGGCATTATAAAGATACTGCAGTCAATGATAATATTAAAATTTACCTTGCAAACAATCCCACAGCAGCTTTGAACTATACAAAGGAAGTCCTGACAGCCGATATTCATACCAGGCACAGGACCAAGAGAGTATTAAAAGCTGCCGGAGCAAAAACCGTATATGGTTTGGACGATATATTGACGGAATCCGTAAACGGAAGCGGATACAACCCGGAATTCGGACTGCTGGGCTCCAATAAAGCTACCGAGGACAAGGTGAAGCTTTTCCCGCGGGGCTGCAAGACAGTGGTGGATGATGTTCAAAGGGCAATACTTGAAAAAACAGGCAAACATGTTGAAGTAATGATTTACGGCGACGGAGCCTTCAAAGACCCGCAGTGCAAAATATGGGAACTGGCGGACCCGGTGGTATCCCCGGGCTATACCGACGGGTTAAGGGGCACTCCCAGCGAAATAAAGATTAAATATATTGCCGATAATGACTTTAACGGACTTGAAGGCAGTGAAAAAGCAGAAGCCGTTAAAGCCAGGATAAGGCAGAAGGGAAATAACCTGCTGGGCAGGGACGAAGCCCTTGGCACAACACCAAGACAGCTGACCGATTTGTTGGGCAGCCTTTGTGATTTGACCAGCGGCAGCGGGGACAAGGGAACACCGATAGTCCTTGTGCAGGGCTATTTTGACGATTTTGCAAAGGAATAAGACATTTTCAGCATCAGAAACAAACGCTCAAAAAACCGGTACGCAGCAGTGTACCGGTTTTTGCCATGATTAACCGATGCATGCCGGGTTTAATGATGGTATAATGTGAAAAATACTGTTATTCGGTTTTGCAGTCGAAACAAGAACGAATGGGTGAATGGTGTGTTTAGGACAGGGTCAGCGTGGATAAGTCTATAATGACAGGTATGAAACAATGATATTCAACCATAGGATAGGGGGCTTGAGAAGTGAATGATAACATGAACAATGGCGGAAACGCACCAATAATAAAAATAGTCGTTCCGGTTCTGGTGGCGGCGGTTATCTTCGGCATATGGGCCTATAAAAATCTTTTGCCGGACGGCGGCACCGAGGAGGGAGACATGTCCGAATTTGCCCTTGATGCTACCGAAGATTTCAACCTGGAAGAGATTTTGTCCCACGGCATGCCGGTTATGATTGATTTTGGCGCCGACTACTGTGCACCGTGTCGGGAGATGGCGCCCATACTGCAGGACCTTAACAAAGAATACCGGGGCAGGACGGTTATAAAGTTTGTTGACATACAAAAAAACCCCAAGGCCGCGGAAGGGTTTGGCATAACGCTTATTCCGACACAGTTTTTCTTTGACAGCCAAGGTACGCCCCATGTATACCATGAAGGTTTTTTGTCCAGAGAAGATATTATAAGGGTATTTGAGGAGCTTGGTGTGGAATGATTGACAGGTGGCTGAGTATTTTAGGAGAACTGATATCCGGCAGCGTTTGGATTGCCCCTTTGCTGGCGCTTGCTGCGGGGGTTCTTACTTCTTTCACTCCGTGCTCCCTATCAAGTATACCCCTTGTAATCGGGTATGTAGGCGGTTACGCCGGCGATGATACAAAAAGGGCCTTCAGGTATTCGCTGGCGTTCTGCGGCGGAATGGCGGTTACCTTTACGATACTGGGGACTTTGGCGTCGGTATTCGGAAAGCTTTTAAGCGGTACCGGGCCGTGGTGGTATATCCTTCTCGGGACCCTTATGGCGCTTATGGCACTGCAGATGTGGGATATAATAAACGTAATACCGCAGGTGCCCATGGTGGCCAAAAGTGCGCGTAAGGGTTATGCCGGTGCTGCGGTATTGGGTATGCTGGGCGGGGTCTTTGCATCTCCCTGTGCTACACCGGTATTGGTTGTACTGCTGGCAATGGTTGCGCAGAGGGGAAGCCTAATGTGGGGCATGCTGCTTTTGTTTTTATACTCGGTAGGGCACAGTGTTCTGATGCTTGCCGTCGGCACCTCGGTGGGGCTTGCGAACGGGCTGGCATCATCCCAGCGGCTGGGCAGGCTGGGGCAGATATTCAAAATTGCAATGGGCGGGGCCATTTTGCTACTATCCTTCTACATGTTCTACCTGGGCTTTTAAAAAGGCATAAACCTGTGGTAACCCCTTGACATTGAC
>Ga0334901_1001837_pt1 | contig 20235 bp, 16 predicted proteins | sample GraSluR3_MG_3_FD_207216 | JGI IMG/M metagenome (GOLD analysis project Ga0334901, IMG submission 207216) | Sludge microbial communities from methane-producing bioreactor in Wageningen University, Netherlands - Granular Sludge_15_08-R3 | ecosystem: Engineered > Bioreactor > Anaerobic >... | reverse complement strand
TTAGGTCATTTTAACGAGGGTGTAATGAAAACCACAAATTTTAAAAGCCCCAAACATGGCGCTGTGACCTACCTTACCAAGCAGGAATTGAAGGCCATAGCCGAACATTGGAACATGGAATTTGTGTATTAAGGTAAGAACAGGAATGTAATACATTATTGAATGATCGAAGAATCGGGTACATTTGTCAAGAGATGACAGCAACTGTTGTTCACAGGTAGTATCCATTCACAAATCATTTATCAACCTATTCAATCGTACCCAATGAATGCCAAACTGATAAAAGCATTGCAAAACAATAAGGATGAATTGAGAACATGGCAGGAAACCATGCACAAGCATCCTGAACTATCGATGCAAGAGGAAAATACCGCGCGTTATATTGCCGAGGTGATCAAATCGTTTGGTGCCTATACATTGACAGAAGGTGTTGGCAAGTATGGCATGGTCGCTTCGCTAAAAGTAGGGAACAGTAACAAAGCAATCGGTATTCGAGCCGATTTCGACGGGTTGCCCATCCAGGAAGAGAACCATTTACCCTACAAAAGTAGCAGAGAGGGATGCTCACATCTTTGCGGCCATGACGGTCATACGGCGATGGCGCTTGGAGCTGCCAAATACCTTGCCGAAACCCAAAACTTTGATGGAACCGTACGCTTTTTCTTTCAGCCGGGCGAAGAGACCATGCAAGGAGCTCCAGCCATGATAGCCGATGGATTGTTTGAGCGTTTTCCAGTGGATGCGGTATTCGCCATGCACAATATGCCGGGATTGGAGTTTGGAAAATTCTATTTCCGTGAAGGAGAAACCATGGCTGCCGTCGATAACTGGGAAATAGAACTTACCGGAAAAGGCTCTCACGGTTCTATGCCGGAACTGAGTATTGATCCTTTGGTATGTGGCTCATCACTGGTGATGGCGTTGCAGACCATTGTCAGCCGGAATGTGTCACCCTGGAAACAGAGCGTTGTAACCATAGGGGCTTTTCAATCGGGCAATGCAGGTAATGTAATTCCACAAAAGGCTTTGCTGAAATTGAGCATCCGAAATATGGACAATGAGGTACGCAGGATGGTGCTTGAAAGAATCCGCCACATTACCCGGTCACAGGCCGAATCTTTTCATTGTGCTGTTGAGATCAGAGAAGGTATTCCCGGAACGGTACTGGTGAACACACCCGAGCATACACGTTGGGCTGCTGACGTAGCGGCGAAGACATTTGGCGAAGATCGTGTGGAAAGGAATGCGGACGCTCTCATGGGGAGTGAGGACTTTGCATTCATGCTCGAGAGATGTCCGGGCAACTATGTAATGATAGGCAATGGTCAGGGACAGATGGTACACCATCCACAATTTGTGTTCAATCAGGAATTGCTACCCCTTGGTGCAGCTTATTGGGTATCATTGGTAGATGACTATCTGAATAATTGTTAAACAGAGCAGGATATTTCACTTTTTATGTCACCAAAGATTGAGTAAGTGCGTCATATCAATGTACAATTTAAAAAAATCATGGTGATGAAAAAAATTCTTTATTCAATTATCTTATGTGGGTTGACAATACCCATGAGTGCTCAGATCAAAGGTACTGTGACCGACACTGGTAACAATCCCGTTAAGTATGCCAAAGTAGCAATCTACTCCCTGCCCGACTCTGTACTGATTGCCGGTACCACTGCCAATGAACGGGGTGAGTTCGAATTTCCCGCCTATTACAGCGTGAACAAACTGATGAAGGTATCCTACAACGGGTACAAACCCATCACGTTTCGCGCGCTGCCGGAACAGCATGTTACACTAAGGGATGAGCTTGCCCTACCCGATGAACTGGCTGAGAACCCTACTCTCTCATCGGTTCCCGAAAAGAAAAGCTGATCACAAGCTAGCGTCTTGGTTGGATTGCCAATTGTTGTAGCCGCCTCATGTACAATGGGACGGCTTATTTTTGTTTGGATTTTTGGGATAAAACTGTAATTTTGTGGCTGGATCATCGATCTGGGTCCCGAAGGTGGGAGAAAAGGTGGCGAAGTCATAGATTAAATATCATTTAAAAATTAATGCACAATGAGAAAAACAGTTGTACTCTTTATCCTTTCAGCGTTCTTTTTTGCACTACATGCACAATCAGTCGATGAATCCCGCAAGTTAAAAAATGAGCCAACACCAAGTGCCGGCTACGGTAAAGAGCTTGGAGATTTCAAGAGCGGAACCTATACCATTGAAAGTGCAGGGCTTACCCGGCAATATACCATCGATATCCCCGAAGACTATGATAAGAACAAAACCTATCGTTTGATTTTTGCCATGCACATGATGGGGGGGAGCATGCAGACAATGGTTGACCAGAACTATTATGGCCTGAAGACATATGCCGAAAGAGATGGCGTTCCTGTCATCTTCGTAGCACCCCAGGGATATACCGACCGTTCGCCCTGGCGCGGACGTGACGACAAAGACCATATCTTCTTTGCCGACATGCTTGACCTGTTTAAGGATAAGCTGAGCATCGACACCTCCCGCATATTTAGTTGCGGCTTTAGTTTTGGTGCTATGTTCACATACTCGTTATCGTTAAGTTTCCAGAAAGACTTACGTGCTGTTGCCTGTTATGCTCCGGCCAACTGGAACATCTATCTTCCCGAAAACAAAAAAGAGCCTCTTGCCTTCTATAGCACCACAGGTACGGAAGACGGTCTCTGCAAGTTTGTCAATTCCGATGAGCTCAAACAGGGGGGCAAGTACTGCGTATTGACACACCTCGAAAACAACGGATTGACACAATTGCCGAAGGTTCCGGTAGCCACCACACCCACCCATGTCACCACAGAGTTTGAAGGTCTTCCCGAAGAATATCCTGTATTGTTTGGTTCCTTTGTGGGCGGTCATACCGAAAACGTGAAGGATCCCGGATCTGATGTGAACTGGGTGGCAAAAGAGACATGGGATTTCTTCATGCGTTTCTAATTTTCCCTGCAGATATAAGGTAAATCCCGTCGCTGACGGGAGCTGCTACTGTTCGGATATCGTGAACAGTAGCAGCCTTTTAATGACAACCAACTAGAACCATGAAAATGAAAAATAAAAGTACCCAGTCAATGAGCATGAAGGTCCGAATGGCATTGTTACCTTTTATAGCACTGTTACTCGTAACGTGCAGCAATAAGATTGATGAAATAGAGGAGGTGAACCTCACTCTCGACAAGAGCTCCATCTTCTTCGATTCGCCGGATGCACAGGAGGTCTCGGTTGAGATAAAAACAAACGCTTCGCTTGTTCACATTGACATCCCATCGGACGATCAGAGCTGGATCAATGCGAAATTATCTGCTAACATCCTCATCATTACGGTGTCGGAAAACACTGCACTGGGAAAAGAGAGAAGCACCCTCATCACGGTCTCTGCAGAGGGTTTGCCTGCCCCCCGAGCCATCAGCATCACACAGAAAGCCAGCTATGAATTCATTAGCTCCTTTTCTATTCCGGCGGGAATCAACGGGTTGGAAGAAGATCTGACTGGTGTCATCGACCATGACGCGAAGACCATCACGCTCTCCAGCTCGCGCTGGATTCCCAATGTAAAAAACCTGATTGCCCGTTTTGAAACACCAGCAAGGCTCTTCATCGGAGAGAAGGAGCTGGTGAGTGGCGTCACAACAAATCCCTTGCTCGGGGAACAGACGTTGACAGTGAAAACCGATGAGGGGGTTACGACAGCGTATGAACTGATTGCCAAGGGCCCCATGTTCACCGGCCTACCTGTCATCAGAGTTAATGTCGATGGCGGTGCTGAGGTGGTGGAAAAGACGTTGAAGCTCCCCTCGGAGTTTGAGCTGACCGTCCCAGGCGAGAACAGTTTTGATGTCGAAGCAACCCGGATGACCATTCGCGGAAGGGGCAACACAACATGGCACATGCCTAAAAAACCTTATAGGATTGACTTCCCCAATAAGACTTCTCTGTTCGGCTTACCCAAGGCGAAGAAATGGATCCTGCTTGCCAATTATCAGGATCCCACATTGCTGATGAACGATGTGGCATTCCAGCTGGGACGTATCTTCGGATTGGAATTCAATCAATCCTCTATTCATGTTGAGTTGTTCCTCAACGGCACCTACAGAGGCAACTACCAGCTGACTGAACAGAAGGAGGTAGGCGAAGGAAGAGTCGACATTGACACTAACGGAGGCTTTATGGTGGAACTGGACGCCTATTTCGATGAAGATTACAAGTTCCGGACCACTCGCCTCAATCTGCCCGTCATGGTTGCTGAACCTGAGCTGAACAACGAATCGGAGATGGCGTATATCAGAGAGGCGATGCAGGGACTTGAAGATGCGCTGTTTGAAGCCGACTTCCCCAACAACTCCTTCGAGGAGCACACCGATGTCGAGTCGCTGATCAACTTCATGCTGATCAATGAGCTGGTTCGCAACCAGGAGCTGGAACATCCCAAGAGCACCTACTGCTATAAGGAGGCGGATTCGAAAATCAAGTGGGGTCCGTTGTGGGATTTTGACTGGGCTTTCGGTTACAACGGATACAATGCCTACTTTGTCACCAAGAACAGGATCTTTTATCAGGGGAACAGTGATCCCAGACCCGGTGCCCGTTTCTTTACCAGGTTTATGGAAATACCGTCGTTCCGCACTAAATACAATGAGCGATGGAAAGAAATCAAACCGCAGGTGGATGGAATCACTGATTATATTGAAACGATGGCAGCGAAACTGGATAAATCGCAGGCGGAGAACTTCAAACTGCCGGATGCCACGCCCGTCACCAAGAACAATAGCTATCAGGAGTTGATCCGGCAGATGAAAAAGTGGATGGATGAACGCATCGCTTTCATCGATTCGGAGATCGAAACAATCTGACCTATGGCCGTCTCATCAATCATGAGACGGCCTTTTTTTTGTCGGTCAGTTGCTCATGCGGCTGATCTCCCGGTCGCCGGCACCGTTGCCCTTATATCGGTTCTTGGTCGCGTTGAACTTGTAGCGTACCGTTAACTCCAGCTCGCGACTGTCCCACTCGGAGTACTGGAAGATGTCGAGCCGGTCGTTGAAGGCGAAGATGCCCATCTTGCGGCCGTGAAAGAGGTCGTGACCCTTGAGGGTAAGCGAGAGCTTCTCCTCGAAGAATGATTTGGTGATGCCGGCATCGACAATGTACTGGTTCCTTGTGGTGCGGAAATTCTGATGGAACCCCTTGCCCTGAAAGCGGGAATCGAGGGTGACCAGAAACCCTTTGGGCAATGTGAAGGAGTTGTTGAAGGATGCGATGGGCATGGGGCGGCTCATTTGCACCTGCTCGCCCCGAATCTCCATCTCCAACCGCTGTGCGGTGAAACCGATGCTTGCCTGTGGACTCCATATCCCCACCTTGGGCGATGCCGTGAGGAAAGCCGAGAGGCTGGGTATCTGCCGGATGTTGATATTCGACAAGAGTGTCACTGCCGGGTTATCCTCCAATTGTTCCGCCCACTGTATGATGGCATTCTTCTCCTGCTTCCAGGATACCGCAAGCTGCAGGAAGCGCCAGGAACTCATCAGCGAGACATCGTGCAGGGTGGTGGGTTTCAGGAAGGGATTGCCGGTTTGCATGGTATAGCGGTTGGCATAGAAGATGTTGCTGCCCATTTGCCAGTAAGCCGGTCTAACCGTCTTTACTGAATAGCTCATCTGCAGTTGCACGTTGCCGAAGCGGTTGCTGTAGGTGAAGGCGGGAAACCACTGGGTATAACTCCTGCTCAGCTCATCGTTCCGCACCCCGTCACGGAAATAGTCCCAGAACACATCTTCATAACGCAGCCCGACGGTGATCTGCCCGATGGGTGTGGCACGGTTGTACTCGGCAAAGAAGGAGAGGTTCTGGTCGTGTATCTCCGTACCGGAGGAAGGGATCATCGGATTACTTGTCTGGTAATCATCCTCCCGCAGCGTACGGGTGAATTCGTTCCCCACCGAAAGGGTACCCCCCAGCAGCGGATGGGTGAGGATGGTACGAGTGGCGAAGAGCCGGTTGTAGATCCGGTTGTCGGAAAGTATGGTGCGGTCGTCCTGCTCCTCACTGCTCTCGGTGATGTTCGACCGGGTGGTCTGGGTGCTGCGGTAGAAGTCGCCGTTGAAGTCGACCGTCAGCTTGCCGAAGGTACCGCTGTAATAACCGTTGAGCCGGTGACGGGGCTGCAGGTCGTATTGCTGGTTGTCGCGGCTCACCAACCGGTCGAAAAACTGACCGTTGGCATAGACATCACTGCTGGTGGAGCCAATGTCCCGGTTCTTGCCGGGAAAGGTGGTGAGGGTGTATTTCATCCCCGCCTGATGCCTTGGAGAAAACTCGTAGTTGATGCCGGCCACGGCTGTAAGGGGATTGGAGAGTCCATCCACACGGAGCTGGTTCTCCTGTGTCCAGAGGGTATCCACATAAGTGGATTGACGGATGATGCTCTCCTGAAAGTAGGCATAGCGCTCGTACTTGAGGGTGCCGAAGAGGTCCCAGCCATTGTTGCGGTAGTTCACGTTGAGCTGTTGCCGCAGGTCGGTGTTCACGGTCTGCAGGTAGGAGGAGCGGAGGTCGAAGCCGAAGCCGTCGCCCACCTTGCGCACGGTGTGGATGCGGATCACCGCCTTCACCGAGGCATCGTAACGTGCACCGGGATTGTAGACGATCTCCACCTCCCGTATATCTGCCGAGCTGATGCGGTCGAGCTCCGAAGGGTCGCGCATCTCGCGATTGTTGATGTAGATCTTGGCGGCTCCCTTGCCGAAGATCTCGTAGGCACCATCGTCGCCCGTCACAGCAGGCAATCGCTTCAACAGATCATCGGCAGTGCCCGCCTTGCTCAGCACCGTGTTCTCGACCGTCGTTACCAGTGCATCGTTCCGCACCCGTATCCGGGGCAGGTCGCCGTTGACAACCAGCTCGCCCAGCTCCGTGGTTTCGGGATTCAAAGCGATGAATTGATCATCTGTTGGTTCCACCACCTTGGTTTCATATCCGATAAACGAGACCTTTATAAAGGCATCGCTAAGAATCTCAGTATTGAGGGAAAAGTGACCCTCATCGTTGGTAATGGTCCCGGCAATCAGCATAGAGTCCGGCACAGTATAGAGTGCCACGTTGGCAAACGAGATGGGGTTGCTTTCGGTATCGACCACCGTGCCCTGAATTTGTGCATTGATGGGCAGAAAAATGCTGCCAAGGAGAAAGAATAGAATTATTTTCTGTATCATATCACTTTTTGTTGTTGAATGGAAAACCATGAAGCATTGAGCGGAGGGATCCTTTTGCGCGCCATCGGGACACCCGGCATCTAATGCTTTTTCATTTTATGGTGATATGACATCATAAGGGTGCAATCGGTTACAAAAAATCTGATTGAGTAGATAATTGACAGGTAGTGGACTGGTCTATCCTTATTGTCTCCATATTCTATCCTTATATCCACTCCGATAATTATGGGAGTGGATATAAGGGTGCAATAAGGGTGCAATAAGGCTAGAGGCAGCAAATCCCCTGTCTCGTACTGTCTCGTACTGAAATTGGAAACACCAACTTTGCACAGAAATCATGAACCTATATGGCATCAAAGCAGTTTGATGTTGAGCCAGGACTATATTGCTGTAAAGTCAATTTCCGCTCAAATTCACTTATCCAAACCCCTGTGTCCACGATGATAGATTCAATGAAACATTCGTAAATACAAAAATATAAAAAGCCAATAACGCCACATTAAATAGATATTCAATGTGATACAATATCCGGCATGAACATATTGATATCAATTTGCGAATGTTTCACATAGGGTATTTACGAAAGTTGTATATTTATTGCGTAAAAAATCACGTTAGCAGTCAGGCGAAAAGACAACCCGTAAAAAAATGGAATACTTAGTAAAAGACGAACAACTCGAATTAAGATATGAACCAGGCAGAGGTGCGTGGACATATCATATTCAAATTCCAAACACGAAACAGATTATTGGAAAGTGGGGTTCATTGAAAGTGTCAGGCACAATTGACAATTACAAAATTGACCGTATTAACCTCTTTACAATAACAGGACAGGACAAACTTATTTCTGTGAATGAGAAAATCAGAAAGGAAATTAACAAAAGTGGTGGCGACAGGGTAACAGTAACACTTTATTTGTTAACTTCGTTGGAATAAATCACAGAAAAAGAAATTGTTGAAACATTCAAGGAGTCAAGGGTACTAAAAGCGTTTGAAATGTTGACCGACGATAAACAAAAAGAAATAATCGGAAAAATTACTTCTGCGAAATCAGAAGACAATCAAATTATGAAAATTGAAATTTTTGGAAACGATGAATTTGATAATTCAAAATTGAAATATGCAATCATCTTCTCTAAATATTTGAACAAATGGATTTACGTGAAGCACAGGGAAAGAAGTGGTTGGGTAGTCCCAAGTGGACACAGGGAGGATAATGAAAGTATATTTGATACAGCAAAGAGAGAATTGTATGAAGAGACGGGAGCAAAGAAATATGCCATTGAACCATTATTTTATTATTCGGTTGAATTAAATGAGATAAAAAACTACGGGAAAGTCTTTTATGCAAGAGTTGAAGAACTGGACGATTTACCTGAATCGGAAATTGAAAGAATTGAATTGTTTGATGAGCAACCAAGTGATTTAACTTTTCCTGTTATTCATCAAGCATTAGAAAAAGAGGTGATAAAATTAATTAGTAAACTTGAATAGCAGAATGTGAAGCTGACAAAAAGCATCTCACGTAATAGGTAACAAATAGAGTGCGGCACAACGGCAGCATCTCTGCAAGATGGCATCTGTCTACCAGAAATTAAATTCCGCTTCCGGCAGGATCACATGTGATCGCACCGAAAGCGGAATAAAAATTTAAAATTAGCGTTGATCGTTACTCTGCCATCAGGATGTGCATGATGTCACAGGCCGACTTGGTCACCGAGCTGCCGGGACCAAAGATGGCTGCCACACCTGCCTTGTAGAGGAAGTCATAGTCCTGCGCGGGGATCACACCTCCGGCAATCACCACGATATCGGGACGACCGAGCCGTTGCAGCTCTTCCAACACCTGTGGTACGAGGGTCTTGTGCCCTGCAGCCAGGGAGGAGACTCCCAGCACATGCACGTCGTTCTCTACCGCCTGGCGGGCCGCCTCGGCGGGAGTCTGGAACAGGGGTCCCATGTCCACGTCGAAGCCACAGTCGGCATAGCCGGTGGCTACTACCTTGGCACCGCGGTCATGTCCGTCCTGGCCCATCTTGGCCACCATAATCCTGGGTCTGCGCCCTTCCTTCTGGGCGAACTGGTCGGTCAGCGCACGCGCCTGTTCGAGCGTGGCATCTGCTTTTGATTCTGATGAATACACTCCTGCGATTGTTCTGATTACTGCATTATAACGTCCTACAATTTTCTCGCAAGCGTCGGAGATCTCACCCAACGTGGCACGCATGCGGGCAGCCTCCACCGAGAGCTCCAGCAGGTTGCCCTGACCGCTCTCCACGCAGCGGGTAATGGCTTCAAGTGCCTTCTCTACCGCGGCGTTGTCGCGACCGGCACGGAGGCTGTTGAGACGCTCCACCTGCTGCTTGCGTACTTCCGTGTTGTCGATATCCAGGATATCGATCGGGTCCTCCTTGTCGAGACGATAACGGTTCACCCCGATGATGCCCTGCACACCCGAGTCGATGCGTGCTTGTGTGCGGGCTGCCGCCTCTTCGATGCGCATCTTGGGGATACCGGTCTCGATAGCCTTGGCCATACCACCCAGTTTTTCCACCTCCTGGATGTGTTCCCATGCCTTGTCCACCAGCTCCTGGGTAAGTGATTCCACATAGTAGGAACCGGCCCAGGGATCTACCTGACGTGTGATCTGCGTCTCCTCCTGGATGTAGATCTGCGTGTTGCGGGCAATGCGTGCCGAGAAATCGGTCGGCAGCGCGATCGCTTCATCCAACGCATTGGTGTGGAGCGACTGGGTGTGTCCCAGTGCCGCTGCCATCGCCTCGACGCAGGTACGGCCCACGTTGTTGAAGGGATCCTGCTCGGTGAGCGACCAGCCGGAGGTTTGCGAATGGGTGCGCAATGCCATCGACTTTGGATTCTTCGCGCCGAAGCTCTTCACAATCTTGGCCCAGAGCAGACGGGCAGCACGCATCTTGGCGATCTCCATGAAATGGTTCATGCCGATGGCCCAGAAGAAGGAGAGACGCGGTGCAAAGGCATCCACATCGATGCCGGCATCGATACCGGCACGCAGGTATTCAATACCATCAGCCAGCGTGTAGGCCAGCTCAATGTCGGCGGTGGCACCCGCCTCCTGCATGTGATAACCGGAGATGGAGATGGAGTTGAACTTAGGCATCTTCTGCGACGTGAACTCGAAGATGTCGGCGATGATCTTCATCGAGAACTTGGGCGGATAGATGTAGGTGTTACGCACCATGAACTCCTTGAGAATATCGTTCTGGATGGTTCCGGCCATCTCTTCGAGTTTCGCTCCCTGCTCCTGAGCTGCCACGATGTAGAAGGCGAGCACGGGCAGTACGGCACCGTTCATGGTCATCGAGACCGACATCTTGTTAAGAGGGATGCCGTCGAAGAGGATCTTCATATCCTCCACCGAGCAGATGGAGACACCGGCCTTACCGACGTCGCCAACCACCCGCTCGTTGTCGGCATCGTAGCCACGGTGTGTGGGAAGGTCGAAGGCCACCGAAAGACCTTTCTGTCCCGCAGCCAGGTTGCGACGGTAGAAAGCGTTCGACTCCTCGGCGGTGGAGAAGCCTGCATACTGACGGATGGTCCAGGGACGCATCACGTACATGGTGGAATAGGGTCCACGCAGATAGGGAGCCACACCGGCAGCATAATTGAGATGCTCCATGCCTTCGAGGTCCTCTTTCGTGTAGACCGGCTTCACCGGAATCTGCTCGGGTGTCAGCCAATCGGCCTTGATCTCATTCTTTTCGGCCCATTCTTTGACATCGACAGAACTGAATCCGTCGGACTGAATGTCAATATTTTCAAAATTTGGTTTCATATTCTCTATTGTTGTTTGTTCTGATTCTTTACATAAAAGGAGCGACAAAATTGGCAGTGGCGAGCAACAAACTAAAGATCAACACCAGCTTGGCGGTATCGGTATCGAGAAAACGGATGATACCCAGATCCTCAAGCGTTGCTTTCTTCATCAGCCGTATATTCCTCATTGCCAGAGGAAAGCTAAGCAAGACCACGAAGGAAAGAGGGGCGAGGAACTGCATCCAGACCGCCACGGCTATTAACAAGTAAGCCAGTAACAGAAGGGTCTGATAGACCACCTGCGAGCCTTCCACCCCCAGGCGCATGGCCTGTGTGCGGATGCCGGCAGCTTTGTCCTGCAACATATCGCGGGTATTGTTGGCATGAAGGATCGCCACCACCAGCAGTCCGGTAGGTGTCACCACCAACAGGATCGGCCAGATGAGCAGTTCGGTCATCACGTAAGCCACACCCAGGGCAATGGTCAGTCCATAGCTGATGAAGATGATCAGGTCACCCAGTGCTATATACTTGAAGCGATAGTAGAGGGTGGTGCTGATGACTCCAATGAACCCGAACGCCAGCATGGGCAAACCGGTATGCACCAGAAGATAGACACCCAGTATGATGCCCGCCAGCAGTACCGAATAGCCATAATAAAGCACCGTTTTGGGTTTGAAGAGTCCCTGTACGATAAGACGTGCAGGTCCCGTCTTCTCCTTGATATCGACTCCACTCATGTAATCGTGGTACTCACTGATCAGGTTACCGGACAGGTGGAAGATGATGGCACCCAGGATGGCCAGCACCCCGAAGCTCCAGTTCACACCGGTGAGCACTCCTGTGTTATTGAGATAAAACACATAGGAGAAGCCAACCAGTGCAGGTGAAGCAGATGCCGGGATAGCCCAGGGATGGGCCACCTTGATCCAGTTCATCAGTTTTCCTTGTCCGTCCATTGAGTGAGATGTCGCTTTCTAATTCAAAGAATCATATCTGATTTATAATAGTCTATCATTGAACATATTGAGTGTCTCCAGCACATTGCTGCGCACGTGGATGAAATGTTCAATGCCATGGGCCTTCAGGTCATCCATGCAGGCGGGAGCACCCGCAACCACGAACAGCTCACTGCCGTCCCTGAGCAGGTCGTACGCTTCCGGAGCATAGGTCACATACTCATCATCACTTGAGCAGAGCACCACCACATCGGCCTTCTTCTCGCGGGCCGCCTGCACTCCTTCGGCTACGGTCTTGAAACCAAGGTTGTCGATCAGCTCGTAGCCGGCACATGCGAAGAAGTTACCGGAGAACTGTGAGCGTGCCAGGCGCATGGCCAGGTTGCCAATGGTGAGCATAAACACTTTCGGTGTCTTACCGCTCCGCTCGGTGGCGAGGCGCAGCGCGTTGAAGGGATCGGCCAGACGACGTGTGCTGAGGGGCTTCAGTGCCGTTTTGGCTCCATCGGCACCACACCCGCACTGGTCATCTGCCAGCTCAGTGATTCTCTCTGCCATCATTTCATTGGCGTTGGGATACTGGTTGGTGCCCAGCAGGATCTCTTTGCGGTTTGATACTGCATTGAAACGGGCATCTGCCGATGTGTGAATGGCATCTTGCGGAGTGCCTGCCTTGAGAGCTGCGTAAAAGCCTTCCTCTTCGGTCACCATGAAAAGCTTCCAGGCCTGTTCTGCCAAGGAGTTGGTGAGCGTTTCAATGTAATAAGAGCCGGAAGCGGGGTCGGTCACCTTGTCGAAATGGGACTCCTCCTTGAGCAGCAACTGCTGGTTCACGGCGATGCGCTCGGCAAAAGCGGTAGGGGTCTCGAACGCTTCGTCGAAAGGACGCACGGTGAGCGAGTCAACTGCACCGATGGTGGCCGACATGGCTTCTGTCTGCGTACGCAGCAGGTTCACGTAGGGGTCGTAGAGCGACTGGTTGAAGCGTGAGGTGATGGCATGTATGTTCATCTTGGCGGCACAACGGCAGGTGCCATCGGGAGCCTTGTTGTCGCAATCGTGGGGACAGGGGGGGCGGTAGGCGTCGACGATCTCGGCCCAGAGCCAGCGGGCGGCACGGAACTTGGCGATCTCCATGAAGTAGTTGGAGCCCACGCCCAGGTTGAACTTGATCTTCTTGGCTGCAAGAGAGGGATCCACACCCTTCTCGATCAGCTTAGAGAGCAGCTGGTTGCCGTAAGAGAGGCTATACCCCAACTCCTGATAACCGAATGCTCCGGCATTGTTAAGCAGTTCACCGGTGACGGAAAGAGCCTTGTATCGGGGCAGCGGAGCGGTGATCTGTACCATCTCCACAGCCTGCTCCAGCCAGTCGGGTTCATCGACACCCAGCTTCAGTATCTTCCTGAAGGGGTCGTGCTCAATGGAACCGAAGCACTGCATCACATCCAGCTTCTGCGCTGACACGTAGGCAACCACCAGACGGGCCAGCTTGCGGGTGTTGGAGATACAGGTGTTGAAATTGAGCTCCACCTTATCGGGAGCAATGCCGTTGAGCAATGTCGCGATATTTTCCGCGGTGAGTCCTTCATCCGGGAGGTAAAAGCCCAAAGCAGTTACACCTTTACCGATCAGTGCCGTGGCTTTCCTGTTGGCTTCAGCAAAATCGTTCACGTCAATATTCTGACGTACATACCATACATTCTCCTTTTTCGTGCCACGCACATAGGGAAACACTCCCGGCAGGTTCTCCAGCGCGGGTTTTCCTTCTACATCCTCAGCACGATAAAAGGGATTCACATGAAACCCTTCGTTGGTTTTCCATACCAGTCTCTTCTGAAAATCGGCACCTTTCAGGTCTTTGGTGACGACATCCATCCACTCCTGTGTGGTAACCGGTGGAAAATCAGTGAAAAGTTTTTCTCTCTGTTTGCTCATACTTTACTACTTATTATTTTGAAGTGTTTTTTGTGGTTTTCCTCTTTCCCGCCAGAGCAATGTGATCTGTCCGGGAAACAGGGTACAAAAGTAGGATAAATTGTCCTCTTTTAAAAGCAATTGACTGCTTTATTGCTACAAGATCGGCAACGCCGGTCTATCTCTCCGACATCAGGTCGACCAGCAGGGTGGTGATCTTATCCACCACTGCCTTCACATATCTCTCACCCTTTGCGGCAGTCGATTTCTTCGGGTTGCCAATACCGGTATCTTTCGACACCTTATCCCAGTTTCTCGGCATCCAGCCTGTTTTGTTATCCACGCTTGCATTACCGCTGGAGGTAACCTTCCCATCACCCGCCTTTGTCATCGCCACCAGCTCGGGATGGAAATGAAGCATCACGGAGGTCTCCTGCTCACCCGCATGTTCATCGGGCTTCTCATCGAAATAACCGGCAGTAGGCACCGTGGTCCACCAGTCCACCACGATCAGTGAGAAATCGGGAAAACTCATCGCCAGATCGCGCACGTAGGGCTTGAAGCTATTACCGCCATGACCGTTGAGGATTATCATCTTGCGGTATCCCTGACCATGTAGCGAGGTCACGATATCGGTGAGGATGGCTTTTTGTGTTTCCGCGCGGCTATGGATGCAGAAGGGTTTGTTCCACTGACCGGGATTCTGTGAACCGAGCCATACCGGAGGCATCACCATGCAGTTGATGTCCTGTTCGAGTGCCTTGCCGGCACACTCCACCGCGATCTCATAGGTGAGGATGGCATCGGTCAGGTAGGGCAGATGATAGTTATGCGGTTCTACGGCTCCCCAGGGTAGGATCACGATATCGTAGCGATGCTCGAGCACTTCCCCGTAATGGGTTTCAGGAAGACGATAGTAGGTGTGGTGTGACATAATAAAAAAATTAGAATTTCATGAAGGCTGACACATCTTAAAGCGTGATCAGTCCGTTTCTGATACAGTAGAAGGTGAGACCGGAGACTGTTTTGATACCGGTTTTGGCAATGATATTCTTGCGGTGGGTGAGCACCGTATTGTGACTGATCACAAGCTCCTCGGCGATCTCCTTGTTGGTGTGTCCCTGCACGATCAGGCGTAGGATCTCGGTCTCACGGTTGGTGAGTGACCGGCTGTGGACATCGTTGCGGGGCAGGGGGTGATCATCATGAATCGATTGATGTAGTTCACGAATACCGGTATGATCCAGCTCACTGAGCTTAGGACGTAGCACCCTGCAGCGCAGCCGGTTGTGTGCCGCCAGATCCTTCTCGAGGGAGTGCACCGAGAAGATGGTGGCATAAGCCAGGTTCTGGTTGTACTCGCGGGATAGATGTTTAATCAGGATACTTTTCAGGTCGTGCAGCAGGTCATCGGGCAGGTCATCATCCTCATCAGCTGCCATCCGTTGCAGGTATCCGGTCATCCGTTCGCTGAAACGCATAAAAAGTTTGCGTAGCATGCCCAGCTCTCTGCTCTCGGTGCCGCTCATGGCGATGAAAGCGTTGAGATGCTTCTCAATATTGGGCACCAGCACCTCAATGTAGTTCTCCACCGTACGGTGGAAGTAGTCGGCAATCAATCCGGTATCAAACAAGGGGAGAGCAGTGTCAGGCAGGAACGACTCATCGAGGTAGACATTGAGCACGGTCAGGATGAAATCGGGATTCAGCTCATGTTCCTCACACAGTTCAAGCAGCGACAGATCACCCACACCGAGACAGATCCCGAAACGGTTGAGCACAGGTATCAGCTCGTTGTGCTCTGCCAGCACATCGGCCATGATGCTATCGTAACTAAGCTGTTTCACCTGATTCATTTTTGCGGATTTTCGCCCCCCTGGCGTATCTGCGGTCTCGCTGATGTTCCTTGTAGAAATGGCGGAGGGTATCGATCGGGTGCCATAGCAGCATGCGGGGACCGGCAAAGCGCATCACCTCGCGGATCTGTTGCCGCATGTCGCTCTTGTAACAGTGAACGGGGCAGGAGCCGCAGGTGGGTTTCTGCTCACCAAAGGGGCAGCGCTCCAGACGTTGTTCGGCGTACCGGAGCAGACTCCCACACTCCTCACACAACTGCCCCGTGGAGCCATGCCGTCCCCGGCAATAGATAGCAATCATCTTCCCGACAACTCTCTTTTCAGCTTCGTTCATATGTACCCCGGAATCGATCCGTAAAAATAACCAAATTCCTGCTCATGACCAAACAGAACGGGGAAAATGGTTCGTTAACAGATAAATTACTTCCCTTCTTCAGGCCTGAGACGGATGGTCTGCATCTGTCGCAGGATATTTGCCTGTCGTCTTCGGATATAAGGACCGGGATTACGGGAGCTATATACCAACGGATTGGGCAGCGTGGCCGCTATCAGGGCCGATTGTTGGGGTGTGAGCTGTGCTGCGGTGAAGTTGAAATGGCTTCGAGCCACTGCTTCAGCACCGTAGAGACCAGGACCGGTCTCCATGATGTTCAGGTAAACCTCCAGGATACGCTCTTTGGGCCATATAAGCTCCATCAGGAGTGTGAACCATGTCTCCAGACCCTTCCGAAGCCAGGAAGAGCGTGGCCATAGAAAGAGGTTCTTGGCGGTCTGTTGTGAGATGGTGCTCGCACCCCGTGCTTTCTTTCGCGTTTTGTTTTCCTTGATGGCTTTTTCAATCTCGATGCGGTCGAAACCGTGATGGAGGTAGAACCGTTGATCCTCCGATGCGATCACAGCCCGTTTGAGATGATCGGATATCTGATCACCGGAGACCCAATGATAGTTCAGGGATGGCTTCTCCCCGCTGCTTATTGCCTGGACTGACCGGATCACCATAAGCGGAGTACCGGGGACAGGAACAAACCGGAAAAGAAGTACTCCCGCGACCGAGAGGATCACAAACCAAAGGATCACTTTACCCAAAAACCGAATCAATCTCTTCATATTGTTGCACCCTGTTCCGGCTGCAAAAGTACAAAAAATTTCGCAGATTTTAGAAGAATACGGTGAAACAAAGTAAGTGGTTGATAAAATGGTTAGTTAGGCGTCATTTCGCTATATTCTTCCAACCTGCGAAAAAGAAGAATAAAGCGGGGTTAAGCAGAAGTTCCGCTACTTATCCGTTGCCCTTTTTGAAGCGTCAATCAGTGGTGGGATAACACCGGAACAACAACCTGAAGATGGCCTACACTGTCAAGGAACACTCGTTTTTCTTCTAATTCCAGTCAAAGATAACCATTTTTTTTCGTGTCAATCGGGAAAAGTGGATTTTGCAGACGAAAATCGGGTTTTCTTTCCCCATTCCGCTATGTTTTGAATGGTTTTAAATAACTCTGTATCAGTTAATTTTGTAATTAATAAACAGAGTTATGAAACAGCAAGTTGAGGTATCGTTCTACCTGAAAAGGAACGAAATGAAAGAGGACGGCAAGTGCCCGGTCATGGCACGCCTGAAAGTCGGCAAGACCGAGACAACTTTCAGCGCAAAGATGACCGTGCCTGTATCCCTATGGGCTTCCGGCCGTGCTACCGGAAAAAGCCATCTGGCCGCTGAAATCAACGGGCAGTTGGATGCTTACCGTGCATCCGCCCTGGCGCACTACGAGGAACAGCAAGCCGTCAGAATGAAAGTAACCGCCGGGGATGTCAAATCCGCACTACTCGGCATGGCCTTCGGGCAGGAAACCTTTGTATCCTACTTCCGCAAGCACAATGAAAGTTTTGACAAACGGGTAGGTGTAACCCGTTCGAAGGAAGCTGCCTATTCCTACAGGTACGCTCTGGGGCATCTTGAAAAATTCCTTTTGAAGAAGTATAAACTGACCGACATCCCGTTCAAGGCACTCGACAAGTCCTTTATCGACAGTTTTGATTTCCACCTGCGGATAGAATCGGGATATGCGGCGGGTACTATCATCGAGATAACTACACGCCTGCGTATCATTATCAATTTTGTCATCTGCGAAGGTATCATTACACACGACCCGTTTGCAGGATATTCACCCCTCCGCCCGACTGCGAAACAAAAGTACCTGACCGGCGAAGAACTTGAAAAGTTGATGATTACACCGCTGACAACCCCGAACCACTACCTGATCCGTGACCTGTTCCTGTTCGCCTGCCATACGGGACTTCCCTACAGCGATGTGCGGAAATTGAAGGAGGATGACCTGGCCACCGCCGAAGACGGTACGGTATGGATCAGGACTAACCGCAAGAAAAACGAAATCCACTTTGAACTTCCGTTGATGGAACTTCCCCTGCAAATCATTGAAAGATACCGGGGAACAGCTACAAAAGGCCGATTACTGCCCATGTTCAGCAATTCGACGATAAACAGGGAGTTGAAAGTGATTGCCCAGACCTGCGGCATAGAAAGATGGAAAGAGATAGTCTTCCACATGGGGCGTCATACCTACGCCACCGAGATTACTCTTTCGCAGGGAGTACCCATCGAAACCGTAAGCCGGATGCTGGGGCATACCCGCATAACTACCACCCAGATTTATGCGAAGATTACCGATGACAAGATCGACGAGGACATGAAAGCCCTCGACATGCGCATCGCAGAAGAATTCCAATTCGCAATTTAATAACAATTAAAGTAAATTTCTCATGGAAACAATAGATAACAAGATAGAAAAACGTCGTAGCACCTTTGCCATCCTCTTTTATATCAACCGGACTAAAATCCGCAAGGATGGCACATGCCAGCTACTTTGCCGCATGAGCATAGATGCGGAATCCGAACAGATAGGAACCAAGATTTCGGTCGATCCCGCCATCTGGGAGCCGGAAGAGGGCAAGGCAAGCGGAAAAAGCCGCAATGCCCTTGAAGTGAACAGGGCCATAGACGAACTCACCAAGACAATTACCCGGCATTACAGGCAATTACAGAAAAGCCTGGGTTTTGTCACGGCTCTACTTGTCAAGAATGCGGTGAAGGGAATAGCACAGAAACCCCTCACCCTGATAAAACTCTTCGAGGAACATAATGAAGAATACAAGGCACGTGTCGGCATTGACCGTGTAATAGAAACGTATGAATACTATGTACGCTCCTGCGAGTTGCTTGGCAAATTCATAATGCAGGAGTACAAAACGGAGGATGTGATGCTGAAAAGCCTGAATATGGCTTTTCTGGATGCCTACGACATCTGGTTGCGGACGGAACGGAACATGGCGCAATCCACTCTTTCAGGCCATATCATCAACCTGAAAAAGATGACTACGAGGGCTGTCAATCAGGGAACACTCAAACGAGACCCGTTTTTGACCTACCACCCTGAACAGCCCCCCAAAGTGAGCAGGCATCAGGAGCTGGATCAACTTAAGGAGTTGATGAAATGCCATATCGAGAACCGCACATTGTGCCGTATCCGTGACTGGTTCGTCTTTTCTACTTTCACGGGATTGGCTTATGCCGACTTGAAAAGATTGTCCACGGAGCACCTCAAACAAGCCGATGACGGTAGCTGGTGGATTCATATCAAACGGAAGAAAACTTCAACCGATTGTCCTGTCCGCCTGTTGGAGATTCCCTTGAAGATTATCGAGAAATATCGCCACGAACGTAAGGGAGACAGGATATTCAACGTGTACGACAGGGGTTACCTCAACAAGAAATTACATGAAGTGGAGGCGCTTTGTGGTATAGACTATATAACTTTTCACATGGCCCGGCATAATTTCGGCACACATGTCACGCTGTCGATGGGTGTGCCTATTGAAACCGTAAGCCGCATGATGGGGCACAAGAGCATTACCACCACGCAGATATATGCACATGTCACGGACAAGAAGGTGGACGAGGATATGAAACTGTTGAAGCAGCGGACGACAGCCACGCAGAAAGTATCGTTGTACGAGGATGAGGCGCTACGGGCGAACATCCGTTATCCGAAAGGAAAGAGAATGAAGGAGAATAATCAACCGTTAGAAAAAGAAGCAATATGAATACAGCATCAATAACAATAGAAAACGGACGGGTAACAATCCGTCCGGTAGAGGGAAACGTCTGGCTTACACAGCACCAGATCGCCCGTCTTTTCGAGGTTTTCGTATCAGCCGTTGGCAGCAATATCAGGTCAATCCTGAAAAATGAGATATTGCGGGAGGAAGAAGTTTGCCGCCATCAATATACCGAAAGTGGTAGCAGGTTCACACTTTACAATCTTGAAATGATAACGGCTCTGGCTTTCCGGTTAAAGTCACGGCCTGCGCAGCAGTTTTGCCAGTGGATCATCGGGCAGGCAGTCACTTCCGTTGCACTCTGGAAAATTCCCGGTTTGGGAACGGTACTGAATT